>ERZ791736.184-NODE-184-length-21715-cov-4.812373_pt1 | contig 21715 bp, 17 predicted proteins | sample MGYA00509940_ERZ791736 | MGnify/ENA primary metagenome ERZ791736 (study PRJEB30046, sample SAMN00792014) | human gut metagenome | study: EMG produced TPA metagenomics assembly of the A metagenome-wide association study of gut microbiota in type 2... | reverse complement strand
CCTTCAGGTGTCCGAGCGGGATCTGCTGGCAGACTTTTACAATGCCACAGAATGCAGAGTCCCCAGCGCGATTATATGGCCAGCCGGGGCGAATATCTCAATTCCAAATTACTGGCCGCGTATCTCGGCTTCCGCTTTGTCGACGCGGCGCAGATGGTCCTGTTCCGGGCCGACGGCTCGTTCGACCCGGAGGCGACGAATACCGCCATCGGGCACGCGCTTGTAAGCGTGGAGCACGCCGTGATCCCCGGCTTCTACGGGGCCATGCCAGACGGTACGGTGCACACCTTCTCGCGCGGCGGATCGGACGTGACCGGCTCCGTCGTCGCCCGTGCCGTCGGTGCTGGCCTGTATGAAAACTGGACGGATGTTTCCGGCGTTCTGTCCGCCGACCCGCGCATCATCGAGCATCCGCACGTGATCGACTACATTACCTATCGTGAGCTGCGTGAGCTTTCGTACATGGGCGCGTCCGTCCTGCATGAGGATGCGGTCTTCCCCGTCCGCCGGGCGAACATCCCCATCAACATCCGCAACACCAACCGCCCGTCCGACCCCGGCACGTTCATCGTCCCCTCGCTCCCGTCCAACGCGCACAAGCGCGTCGTGACCGGCATCGCAGGCCACAAGGGCTTCAGCAGCGTGTACGTGGAAAAGTCCATGATGAACGGCGAGATCGGCTTTGTGGCGAAGCTGCTGGAGATTTTCGCCGAGCATGGCATTTCCTTTGAGCACTGCCCGTCCGGCATCGACACCGTCTCCATCCTCGTCTCGACCGAGGCGCTGGCTCCCGCGCGTGAGGAGATCCTGCAGCAGATCCAGGAGCGGCTGCAGCCCGACCACGTGAGCGTGGAGGACGGACTGGCCCTCATCGCCGTCGTCGGCCAGGGCATGATCTACGCCAAGGGCACCGCCGCGCGCATCTTCCGCGTGATTGCCGACGCGAACATCAATATCCGCATGATCGACCAGGGATCGAGTGAGCTGAACATCATCATCGCCGTCAAGGAGACGGACTACGAGCTCGCCATCCGCAGCCTGTACCACGCGGTCGAGCGTGTGCTGTAACCAGAAAACCGGGCCACCACGGCCCGGTTTTTGTGAAACATATTAAAATTTGCAGAAACCCTGCAGCGGCGGGCGTTTACAGCTTCCTCTTATAATTCCCATAGACGACCGCGCCGTCCTTGGCGACGATGAAGGCGTGGGGGTCGTGTTTGCAGACGATGGCGCGCAGGCGGCTGATCTCGTATTTCGTGACGAGAATATAGAAGATATGGACCGGCTCACCGGTGTACTCGCCGATGCCCTCATAGCGCGTAATGCCGCGGTGGAGGTCGACGAGAATTTCGTGTTCCATCTCCGGGCTCAGGATCTTGGTCACGACCGTGACCTCGACGTTGATGTTCTGCATATGCAGCTTGTCCATTGCCGTCGTGGAGATGAACGAGAACAGGATCGAATAGATCGCCGTGGACAGGTTGAACGCGGCGGCGCAGATCGCATAGAGCGCCATGTTCCAGAACAGGTTCACATGGCCGATGGACGTATGCGAGCCCTTTTTGATGAGCATCATGCCGATCACGTCCATGCCGCCCGTCGTGCCGCCCATCCAGAGCGTGATGCCGATGCCGCAGCCGCAGAGAATGCCGCCGATGAGACATTCGGCCAGCTGATCGCCGTGCAGAATGTCCGTGCGCGGGATCAGGGACATAAAAACAGTCGTCGACGTGACGGACAGCAGCGTTTTGAACACCACGCGATGGTCGAGCTGTTTCCACGCGATGCATAAAATCGGAAGGTTGATTGCATAGTTGATGATACCTGCAATGTCGATCTTCAGCTCCAGCCCTGTCAGATGCAGGAACAGCGTGCGCAGCAGCTGCGCAAAGCCCATAATTCCGCCCGTATACAGCCCGGTCGGGACAACGAACAGGTTGATGCCCAGTGAATACAGCAGCCCCGCGCCGACAATGCCCGCGCAGTGCAGCAGCGCCTGCTTTGAAAATGCAGGTTTTTGCAGCGGCTCTTGCATTTTTATTTTTCCTCCCGCTTTGAATGCACGATCTCATGCAAATTGCATACAGAACATAGCACGGAAGCTCAAAAAAATCAACCCAAATTCACGCAACCAACGCGGAAAAATCCGGTCTTGACAGACAGAGGAGGATTCGATATGGAAGACGAAACGATCATTGATCTGTACTTCGCCCGCGAGGAGCGGGCCATTGCCGAGACAGGGAAGAAATACGGCGGCTACTGCCGCTCCATTGCCTTCAACATCCTGCACAGCCATGAGGACACGGAGGAATGCGTCAGCGACACGTGGTTGCATACGTGGAACGCCATTCCGCCCACGCGGCCCGGCTGTCTGCGGGCGTTTCTGGGCCGCATTACGCGTAATCTGTCCTTTACGCGCTGGGAAGCGGCCCGCGTGCAGAAGCGCGGCGGCGGGCAGACGGAGCTGCTGCTTTCCGAACTTTCCGACTGTCTGCCGGGCGGCGAACGGCCCGAGGCGCGGCTCGACGCGCAGGCCGTCACGCTGACGATCGAGGGATTCCTGCAATCGCAGACGCGCGAGAACCGGCAGCTGTTTCTGCGCCGGTATTATTACGGCGACTCCGTCCGGCGCTTGTCGGGCCTGTTCGGGCTGACGGAAAACACGGTCAAATCCCGGCTGTTCCGTCTGCGCGCGGGACTGCGGGACGCGCTTTTGAAGGAGGGGATCGCGGTATGACGACACAGGATCTGTTCCGCTGCATCGGGGATTTGAGCGACACCATGATCGAGGAGGCCGCCGATATCCGGCGGAAAAAGCGCTGGCTGCCCATCGCGGCGCTGGCCGCCTGCGCGGTGCTGGCCATCTCCATCCCGCTGGCCGTGCGGAACCTTGGCTACAAGAGCACCGCCGATGCCGAAACGCCCACCACAGAATTGCCGGTGAGCGATGAAAAGCCTGCGGAGGACAGCATTTCCGGTTCACCCGACCCGTCGCGCGACGGAAGCCCCGAAGCGGACGGCGGCTGGGAGGACAGCGATTCCGTGGCCGCACGCATTCTGACGACGGAGCTCGGTGGGCTGCGGCTGGGGATGAAGCGTGAGGACGTGCAGGCCATGCTCGGCGAGCCGGACAGCGTCAGCAACACGGGAGAGATCCAGCGCGAGGACGGCGTGTGGGAAGTCTGCTGGTTCTATAATACCTCCGGCAGCGCGGATGTGCAGTATGATCTGCGTCTGCGATTCACGAACACCGGCATGCGCGACGGCAGCGGCTCGGTGCTGAGCGAGGTCTGGACGCAAAGCCCCTGCGATTGGACGCTGGATACCGGCATCGGCATTGGAAGCCCGCAGGAGGCCGTCGAGGCTGCGTATCCGGACGCCGTGTGGACGCATGAAACAATGATCGAGAACGATCAGGAGATTCCGTATGACTTGTACGAGCTCACGTCCGGCGACCTGTTCATGCTGATCCGCGTCGAAGCGGGTGAAGTCTCACACATCAGCTTCGGCGGTCTGAATGCCGAGCACTTCTTGGATGAGGACGAACCCGCTCCCGCCGACCCGTACACCTTCACCCCCTACGACACCCTCTCCGGCGGGATGGTCACGGCCTATACGCGCACGGAGACGGGCTGGGACATGCAGGTTCTGACAGAGAAGCGGGCGAAGCTGCTCGTGATCACACTCAACATCATGGATCCGGAGCCGAGTGATGTACAGGGGGAACCCGTGATCTGGCTGGCGTTCGAATCCGGCGGCGTCGCGGCGCTGTACGATGAAAGCGGCGCAGGCGCGATCTACCGGCTGGAGGACCCGTCTGCATTCGAAACCGCGCTCTCGTCCGGCGAAGACCCGACCGTTGCCCTGACGCTGATCGAGTACTGTACCTTCCCGGGCGTCTGGGACGATGTCCTGTCCGCGCTCGAAGCATAAAAACAGGCGCTCCGCAGCCAGTGGCTTTCCCGATAAGGAAGCCGCTGGCTGCGGATGGTTTCTGCCCGCTTTTGCGAAACAGCACGGAGCGCAACAGTCGGAATCCGTCTGCGTCTTGACAGGAAACGGGGTTTTTGCTACCATAGAAACCATAGAAATAGAATAGATTTAAGCGGCAGCGTATTGCTTTGGCGGGCAGTTAGTTTTATCTAACCGTTTTGCCTATTGGTTAGGGCAGCTTAACAGCAGAACGTGCTGCTGTTTACGGGAAAGGGATTGACGGTATGAGTATCTTTGCTTCTGTTCTGCGCACAGCCTACAGACTCTCCGGCGCGAAAAAGGCGTTTGGGCTGCCGGAGGATGATCGCGCTGTACGGCGGCGGGAACGTCAGCACGTGCGGCTTTTCCTCCGGCGGCGCGCTGCCCGATTTTGAAGCGGCGTGCAAACGCGCGAACGTCCCCTATACGGCGTTTGCCCGCCCCAAAATGGTGCACTGCTACTGTATGCTGCCGGTTTTCCGGGAAGCAAAGGAGGATTTCGCGAAAATCGCGGAGATTCTGAAGCAATAAGGGAGAAAACACGATGAAAGACAGCGAATTACAATTTGACCGCACCTGCCACGTGCTGTATTCCAGGCCGTGCAAAAAGGAAATTCTCGCAAAAATCGCGCTGCACTATCCGGAAGCGGAGCGGGAGGCGGTGTGGGAGAAGGTGCAGCGGCAGTATGTGGAGTTCCTTTCCGACTGGCGCACCGACCTCGGCGGCAAAAAGAATTTCCACAACGGCGCAGGCGGCACCTATATGAAATGGACGTCGCGCCCTTCGACCCGGACAAGCCGCTCTATTATGAATTCACGGCCTGCCCGGCGGCGGAGTTCGCCATCAAGCACGGCCTCACGGACATCATGCCCGCTCTTTGCAACGTGGATTTTGCATCCATGGAGCTGATCCGCGCAAGGCTGGTGCGCACCACCACCTGCGCGAACGGCTGCAAATGCGACTATACCATCTGCGGCGACAAGGACCCGTATCTGAAAAATCACCCCGAATACCGCGATGAGGCGGGCTACAGAAGGAACAAATAGCCCCCGGAGGCAGACATATGCAGACAGTTCTCGGGATTCTGATCCCGTTTCTCGGCACGACGGCCGGTGCGGCCTGTGTGTTCTTTATGAAAAAATCGCTCGGCGATCTGGTCCAGCGTTCGCTTGCGGGCTTTGCCGCAGGCGTGATGGTAGCCGCGTCGATCTGGAGCCTTCTCATCCCGGCCATCGAGCAGTCCGCAGCATTGGGAAAGCTCGCGTTCTTCCCGGCGTTTGCGGGCTTCTGGCTCGGCGTGCTGTTCCTGCTTGCGCTCGACCATCTGATCCCCCACCTGCACGTCGGCAGCGAACAGGCCGAAGGCCCCAAAAGCAGGCTTGCCCGCACGACCATGATGGTGCTGGCCGTCACGCTGCACAACATTCCGGAGGGCATGGCCGTCGGCGTGATGTACGCGGGCTTCCTTGCCGGCGGCACACAGATCACGGCGGCAAGCGCGCTGGCCCTGTCCATCGGCATCGCCATTCAGAACTTCCCGGAGGGCGCGATCATCTCCATGCCGCTTCGCGCGGAGGGGCAGAAAAAAGGCCGCGCGTTTCTCGGCGGCGTGCTTTCCGGCGTTGTGGAGCCGGCCGGCGCGGTGCTGACGATCCTTGCCGCGCAGTTCATCATTCCCGCGCTGCCGTATCTTCTGAGCTTCGCCGCTGGCGCGATGCTCTATGTAGTCGTGGAAGAGCTGATCCCCGAACTATCGCAGGGAGCGCATTCCAATCTCGGTACGGTGTTCTTTGCCGTGGGCTTCAGCGTGATGATGGTGCTGGACGTGGCGCTGGGTTAAAATGATGAGGGTACCGCAGCGGTCACTATGACCGCAACCCCACCACGACCTCCGGCGATGTCACGCTACACGTACCCTGGTTCAAGGGCGTACCTTTCGAGACTGCCATCATTGAGCGGTATCGTCGCCGAGAAAGCAGCGTGTCGTCAAAGCCGCGCATGAACATCGAACTCCGACGTGCCACCATGTGCGGGAACACGTCGAAGAGCTTTTCCTGCAGGTCGTGCTTGTGAATACCATCATGATAATAGCGTCCCGCCTGTGCGCCCCAGCAGATGTGAAACGTGGAATAGACGTGCGTCTTCGTTTCGATCTTCGTCGGCATCAGGGTTCAAAACCAGAATCTGCAGCGGTCGGATGTCCTGTGTCACGGTGCGCGTCTCCTCCTTCACGGAGATGTTTTCGCCGGCAATCCGTTCGGTATTTTGATCGGTATCGGGGTTCCTCCTCATTTTTTCACAGTCAGACAAAGAAAGGCGGTCATGGACAACGCACCCATGACCGCCTTTGGAAATTTGTTCGAGCAGCTCTCAGAACAAACCAAAGACGGTCTTGCACATCATCATAACCATACCGATATTCATGCTGCGCACCGTCCTTTCGTCTAAATTCCTTGGGGATATTGTAACGTATTCTGCAGGACTTGTCGAGAAAAGCGCTTACAGGAGCCGATACGTCCAGCCCATATCATCGGCAACCGTCCCGGTTTGCATGCCGTAGAGCGTATCATAGAGCTTCTGCGCCACAGGACCGACCGTCCCATCCGCGACCTGAACATCCGTGCCCATCACATTTAGCCAGCCGATCGGCGAGATGACCGCTGCGGTGCCGCTGGCGAAGATCTCCTGCAGGCTGCCGTCCTTCGACGCGGCAACGACCTCGTCGATCGAGAGCTTCCGCTCCGAGACCCTCGCGCCCCACTTTTTCAGCAGCTGGATGACAGAATCGCGCGTGATGCCGGGCAGGATCGTGCCGGAATCAAGCGGCGCGGTGATAACTTCGTCCGCGATGCGGAAGAAGGCGTTCGACGTGCCGATCTCCTCGACATACTTATGCTCCGCCGCGTCGAGCCACAGCACATCCTTGCAGTTATATTTCATCGCGTCCTGGCTGGCGCGCATGCCGCCGCCGTAGTTGCCGCCGACCTTGACATAGCCCGTGCCACCGTGCGCCGCGCGGATGTATTTGTCCTGCACATAGATGCGCGTCGTGGCCAGGCCGCCGTCGTTTGCCGCGTAGTAGGAGCCCGTCGGGCTGAGGATGATCATAAATTTGTAGTGCTTGGCCGGCAGAACCGAGAACGAAACCTCATCGCCGAAGATGAACGGCCGGATATACATCGCAGTGCCCGGCGCGGAGGGAATCCAGTCGCGATCCGCCTCAATCACAGCCTTGACCGCCGCGAGGAACAGGTCTCCCGGCAGCTCCGGGATGCACATGCGCTCATTCGTGCGGGCCATACGCTTGATGTTCATGTCCGGCCGGAAAATCTGGACGCCGCCGTCCGGCGTGCGGTAGGCCTTCATGCCCTCAAACATCATCTGTGCGTAGTGCAGCACGCAGGACGCCGGCTCGATGAGGAACGACTCGTGCGGCACAACGCGCCCGTCGTGCCAGCCCTGTCCTTCGTCATAGTCCATGACGAACATGTGGTCGGTGAAGTATTTCGCAAAGCCCAGCTTCGTCTCGTCGGCAGGACGGGGCTTGGGGTGCGTAGTCCTTATCACAGGGAAGTTGTATTCCATTTTTCATTCCTCCTGATGTTCATAGTACATATAAAAGCTGTTTGTAGGGGTGGAGCATCGATCAGACCCGATAGAGCTCCGCCCTCCGGTCGCGAAAGACATTGATGGAGCTCCGGATTCCATCCAGCATCTCCAGTTCACAATCCGCGGCCAAAATCTGCTCGTCCTGCCCGCCGGCGGCGAGCAGCTCCCCCCACGGATCAATGATTGCGGACGCGCCGCCGTAATGTGTCTCGCCCGCGTCGCCGCAGGAATTGCAGCAGATGACGAACGCCTGATTCTCAATCGCCCGCGCGACCGTCAGCGCCCGCAGATGTCCGATGCGCGCCGCTGGCCACTGGCTCACGACGAAGAGCATGTCCATCCCCTGCACGGCGAGTGTCCGCGTCAGCTCCGGGAAGCGGATGTCATAGCAGATTACAAGGCCGCAGTCGTGTCCGTCGAGCCGGAAGCGGCAGAGATGATCGCCGGGCGTGAAATACGCATGCTCGCCCATCGGCGTAAACAGGTGCGTCTTATCATACTCTGCGACGCAGTTCCCCGCGCGGTCAAAGACGCACGCCGTGTTATAGACCTTTCCGCCGCGCACATTCGCGACGCTGCCCGCCACAAGATTCACGCCAAGCTCCGCAGCCAGCCCGCCGAGTTCGCGTTTCACCCGCGCGCAGTCCCGCTCGGCCAGCTCGGAAAGACGCTCTTTCGGGAAAAACCCGGTGTTCCATGTTTCCGGCAGGACAACCACGTCCGGTCCGCTCGCCATCGCTTCGCGGATGAGCCGCTTCGCTTTCGCGAAGTTCTCCTCCGGCTGCGCGAAGAGCATGTCCATCTGGATGCAGGCGGTCTTCATCCGGCGAACTCCTTCCCAGCCTGAAGCGCCTGCATGTTGAGGTCGAAAAGGTCGGCCTTGCGCGCCGGGATGACCTTGTGCAGCGCGTCCGCGAGGCTCTCCTCCCGGACACACCCGGTCTTCGAGATCAGCGCGCCGAGCAGGATCATGTTGGCAAGCGTCGGCATTCCCATGTCCATTGCCATCTTCGTGGCCGGGACGTAATAAGCCTCCACATCCGTGCGCGTAACCTTGCGGGCGATGAGCGTGGAGTCGAGGAAAATTTTCCCGCCCGGCTGCACGGCGTTTTCATATTTATCGAGCGAAGGGTTGTTCATAACCATGAGCACGTTCGGCGTGTTTACGATCGGCGAGCCGACCGGGGCGTCCGACAGAATGACGTTGCAGTTCGCCGTGCCGCCGCGCATCTCCGGGCCATAGGACGGCAGCCAGCTGAGCTCCCGCCCTTCGATGAGGCCCGCGTAGGCCAGAACCTTTCCGGAGAACAGCAATCCCTGTCCGCCGAAGCCCGCAATCACGATTTGATGATCTGCCATCTCTCAGCCCTCCTTGTCTCGGTAGACACCCAGCGGATAGTACGGGATCATCTTCTCGTCGATCCACTCCAGCGCCTTCTGCGGCGTCAGGCCCCAGTTCGTCGGACAGGCCGACAGCACCTCGATCAGTGAGAAGCCCTTGCCCTCCACCTGATAACGGAACGCCTTTTCGATCGCTTTTTTTGCGTTTTTCACGTTTTTCACATTGTTCACGGTCACGCGCTCGAGATACGCCGGGGCCTCCAGCGTCGCGAGCATCTCGCAGATCCGGATCGGCCAGCCGCAGGTGTTGACGTCGCGTCCATAGGGCGACGTCTGTGTGATCTGGCCGGGCAGAGAGGTCGGGGCCATCTGGCCGCCCGTCATGCCATAAATCGCGTTGTTGACAAAGATGACCGTGATATTTTCGCCGCGCGCCGCGGCGGAGACGGTCTCGCAGAGGCCGATGGACGCGAGGTCGCCGTCGCCCTGATAGGTGAAGACGATGTTGTCCGGCAGCGACCGCTTCACACCCGTCGCGACTGCGGGCGCACGTCCGTGCGACGCCTCGACCATGTCACAGGTAAAGTAGTCATAGGCCAGCACGGAACAGCCGACCGGCGCAATGCCGATCGTCCGGCCCTCGATGCCGAGCGTGTCGATCGCCTCAGCGACGAGCCGATGGATGATGCCATGCGTGCAGCCGGGGCAGTAGTGGAATACGGCGTCGGTCAGCGCCTTCGGTTTTTCAAATACAACAGCCATCAGTCGTTCCCTCCTTCGTTTGCCTTGCGGATCGCGTCCAGCACCTCATCCGGCGACGGGATCATTCCGCCCACGCGGAAGCAAAGGTCGACCGGCTTTTTGCACGCTACCGCCAGCTGCACATCCTCGCGCATCTGGCCCATGTTGAGCTCCACGCAAACGAACCGCTTCACCTGATCAGCGGCCTTGCGCAGCGGTACCTTCGGGAACGGCCAGAGCGTGATCGGCCGGATCATGCCGGCCTTGATGCCCTGCTTGCGCGCTTCGACGATCGCGTTGCGCGACACGCGCGCGGTAATACCGCAGGACACGATGCAGACCTCGGCGTCCTCCATCATGAACGCTTCCCACATGCACTCATTCTTCTCGATCTCGGCGTATCGCTCGAAGCGCTCGATGTTCAGCCGCTCGAGCTCTGCCGGGCTGAGGTAGAGAGAGTTGACAACGTGATGCTTCCGCTGGCACTTCGTTCCAGTGACGGCCCAATCCTTTTCAGTTGTGTCCGGGTCACGCGCCTCCGGCAGCTGCACGGGCTCCATCATCTGGCCCATCGTGCCGTCAGCCAGCAGCATTGCCGGCATCCGGTATTTTTCCGCAAGGTCAAACGCCTTTCCGGTCAGGTCGGCCATCTCCTGAACCGACGCCGGAGCCAGTACCAGCACATGGAAGTCGCCGTGGCCGGGTCCGCGCGTCGCGAGGAAGTAGTCGGACTGCGATGGCTGAATGCCGCCGAGGCCGGGCCCGCCGCGCTGCACATTGACAATGACTGCGGGCAGATCTGCGCCCGCCAGGTACGAAATGCCCTCGCACTTGAGCGCGATACCGGGGCTGGAGGACGAGGTCATCGCCCGCTTGCCCGTCGCGGCCACGCCGTATACCATGTTGATGGCCGCGATCTCGCTCTCGGCCTGCAAAAACGTCCCGCCGATCTTCGGCATTTTCTTCGCCATATAGGCCGCGACCTCGGTCTGCGGCGTGATGGGATAGCCCAGATAGTGGCGGCACCCGGCGAGGATCGCGGCCTCCGCGATGGCCTCGTTGCCCTTCATCAATACTTTTTCCTGCATCTTCCTGCCCTCCTTACTTTTCTACCGTAATGACACAGTCGGGACACATCGTCGCACAGAACGCACAGCCGACGCACTTGTCCGGCTCCGTCAGCTCCACGGGTGCATGTCCCTTTTGATTCAGCCGCGTCTTCGACAGCGCCAGCAACCCCTTCGGACAGGCGTTCACACACAGGCCGCAGCCCTTGCAGAGTTCTTCCTGAAATATCAGTTTTGCCATCTTGTGCCTCCATTTATCGTAATTGGTAATATAGCTTCTGGATCTCCATCGGGAACAGGTTTGGAATGCTCCCGCGCAGCGCGTCGCAGAGCCGTGCAGCGCAGCAGGTCATCTTGAGCGGCAGCCCTGCCCGCGCGGCGACCGCTTCCGCATAGGGCATGCTTGACAGCACATCTTCCGCCGCCGTCGCCTGCCCGAGATTCGTATTGTTGACGACTGCCGTGAACGGCAGCCCACAGGCAGCCTCGATTTCCCGCAGCACAAGGATCGTATCCGCTACCGTCCTTGTCAGCGGCCGGGCCCGGTTGATGACGAACAGCATCTCATAATCACCCTCCGCCCGGATCTCCGGAACATAGCGCCCCAGTGCCAGCGCTCCGCGGTCGTCTCCGCCGATGTCCAGCACGCCGCATTCTCCCCGCTCCGCAATCAGCGCGTAGGTCTCCTTCGGCATGGCCGGAACATCGAGATTCGAATTTGCAAACGGTGAGACGATCAGTCCGATCCCCTCTTTTTTCAGATCTTCTTCTGAATCCTTCGTCCGGAAATAGGGATTTACAATGTCAAGATCGGCCACAGTCACGGCTTCGCCTTTTCGCCGGAGCCACCGCGCATAATTCAGCGCAATATTCGTCTTTCCACTGCCGTAATGTCCGGCAAAAAGAGTTAGGCGTTTGTGTGTCATGGCCGACTCCTCCTTCAGAGCTTGCTTCTGATGATTTTTCCGCTGGTGGTCTTTGGAAGCGCTTCGCGGAATTCCACAATACGGGGATATTTGTACGGCGCAGTATGCGTCTTGACATAGGTCTGAATTTCTTTTTTCAGCGCGTCCGTGCCCTCGGTGCCCTTGACCAGTACGATGCTGGCCTTGACGACCTGCCCGCGGATCTCATCCGGGGCGGCAGACACACCGCATTCGAGCACATACGGCAGCTCCATGATGACATTTTCGATTTCAAACGGTCCAATGCGGTAGCCAGACGATTTAATGACGTCATCCGCACGGCCGACATACCAGTAGAAGCCGTCCTCGTCACGCCAGGCAAGGTCGCCCGTGTGGTAGAAGCCATCGTGCCACGTTTTTGCCGTGACCTCCGGGCTGTTGTAGTATTCGTAGGCAAGTCCGCAGGGAATGCCGTTTTGAATGTTGATGCAGATCTCCCCCGTGTCGCCGGCCTCCGCTTCATGCCCGCTGCTGTCCAGCAGATGCACATCGTAGAGTGGGACAGGCTTGCCCATAGAGCCGATCTTATGGCTGTCGCCAGCCAGATTGCCGATGATGAGCGTCGATTCAGACTGCCCAAAGCCCTCCATGATGCGCATGCCAGTCGCCTTTTCAAATTGGCGGAAGACCTCAGGATTGAGCGCTTCACCAGCGATAGACGCATGCTGAATAGAAGAAAGATCAAATCGGGACAGGTCCTGCTTGATCAGCATGCGGTACATCGTGGGCGGCGCACAGAATGTCGTGATCTGATACTTCGCAAACATCGGCAGTATTTTTTCTGCATCAAAGCGGTCGAAATCATAAACAAACACAGCCGCCTCACACAGCCACTGACCGTAGAGCTTTCCCCAGAGGCTCTTGGCCCAGCCGGTGTCGGAGATGGTCAGGTGCAGCCCGTCCGGGTTGACCTGATGCCAGTATTTTGCAGTGATAAAATGTCCAAGCGGATATTTATAGTTGTGTGCTGCAATTTTCGGGTATCCGGACGTACCGGAGGTAAAGAACATGAGCATTGGCTCGTCGCCGCAGGGCGCGTCGTCCCTGCGCGTATAGCGGCGGGAAAACAGGCCGTATTCCGCATTGAAATCGTGCCAGCCGTCCCGGCTGCCGCCAACCATGATCTTTGTCAACTTCATCCCGGTGTCGGCCTCTGCAATGTCGACATGGTACGCAGTATCGCCGTCTGCCGTGCAGAGAACTGCACTGACGCCCGCTGCCTGGAAGCGGTAAGAGAAATCATGCTCCACAAGCTGATTGGTAGCCGGAATCGCAATGGCGCCGATCTTATGCAGACCCAGAATGGCAAACCAGAACTGGTAATGCCGCTTGAGCACGAGCATCACGCGGTCGCCGCGTCGGATGCCGAGCGAGGTAAAGTAATTGGCGGCCTGGCTGGAAGCATCTTTCATGTCCTTGAATGTGAACCGCCGCTCCGTTCCATCCAGAGCCACATGCAGCATGGCGAGCTTTTCAGGCTTTTCACGGCCCAGCGCATCCACAATGTCAAATGCGAAATTGAAGGATTGCTCATTTTTGAAAGCGATGGACTGCAGTTTCCCGTTTGCATCCTCGGGCGCATCGACGAAGCGGGTGTAAATGCGCGCCTCCGGATCCGGACTCTGCGCCGTCTCGATCATGGCAGCGCGGTCGCCGCCGGCCTCCGGGAGGCTCGGCTCCTGTGGGCGGAGCACGATCGCATAGAACAGGCAATCCTGACCGTCCGCAGCAACCATGCCGTGCGGAATGGAGCTGTCATAGTAGATGCAGTCGCCTTCATGCAGAAGCTCGGTATGTCCGCCGACCTGAACTTTCATACTGCCGCGAATGACAAGATCACATTCCTGCCCGACGTGGCTGGTCAGCTCAATGTCCGAATAGAATGCTTCATCAGAGTATTTGTTTTCAACGAACAGCGGGTCTGCAATGCGGTTCTGAAAGCCGGAGGCCATGTTGTAATAGATCATCTCATGGGCCTGCTCGATCTTCTGTCCATTACCCGCGCGTGTCAGCGTATAGGATCGAAGCTTTGGGCTGCTGCCCTCGATGAGATCTGTAACGTCAACGCCAAAAGCCAGCGCGCAGCGGTAGAGAAAAGCGAAGTTGAGGTCGCTCTGCCCGGCCTCACAGCGAAGATATTCTTCTTCGCTCGTGCCTGTTTTCAGCGCCATCGTCTGCGCCGAAAAGCCGGAGATCTCGCGCAGCTCTCGGATGCGTCCCGCCATTTCCTGAATTTTGAAGTCCAGCCCTGTGAGTGTTTTTTTCATGGTGTTACCTCCGTGGATGCAAAAAGCCCGTCTCAAAGAAATGATTCTTTGAGACGGGCTGCATACAGCATACCCGCGGTACCACTCAAATTGCACCTGCCTCACGGCAGATACCACTCATCGACTTCCATCAAAGTCTAAGCACTGACGCAGCTGACGCGGGAGAGGTCTACTTGCCATTACGGGCGTTCTTCTCTCCGGCTCGGGAGCTACAAATTCTGCGCGTCTGTTACCGGTTCACACCATCCACCGGCTCTCTGAAACAGGACTTGCGCGGAACCCTCTCCGTCGTAGCCTTTATTGTTGTTAAGAATCATAACGAAAAAGTATGCAATTGTCAAGAAAAATTTTCGGTGGTTTTCTGTTGTCATCATCCCTGTCTGCCGGAGCTGCATATGGTGGCAAACCAGCGAAACCCAGAGAACACATATTGAGCGTATGCCGGTCCGGTTTGATCGCCGCATCGTCGAAAGATCCCGGTCATCAGAGCTTGCTTCGGATGATCTTGCCGCTGATGGTCTTCGGGAGCTCTTCTTTGAACTCCACAATTCTCGGATACTTATACGGCGCGGTATGCTGCTTGACGTAGTTCTGGATTTCCTTCTTCAGCTCCTCCGTGCCCTCGGTGCCCTTGACGAGCACGATGCTGGCCTTGACGACCTGCCCGCGCACCTCGTCCGGCGCAGCGGACACGCCGCACTCGAGCACATACGGCAGCTCCATGATGACGTTTTCGATCTCGAACGGCCCGATGCGGTAGCCGGAGGACTTGATGACGTCGTCCGCGCGGCCAACATACCAGTAGAAACCGTCCTCATCGCGCCACGCGAGGTCGCCGGTGTGGTAGAGTCCGTCGTGCCAGACGGCCTCAGTGCGCTCCTTGTCCTGATAATAGCCGAGGAACAGCCCGCAGAAGTGCTCTCGTCCCGCGGTATGGATGACGATCTCGCCCGTGTCGCCGTCGGCAGTCGGGGTGCCGTCCTGATTGACAAGGTCGATGCCGTAGCCGGGGATGGGCTTGCCCATCGAGCCGGGCTTGAGCGGCTGGCCGACGAGGTTCGCAATGCCGAGCGTCATCTCCGTCTGGCCGAAGCCCTCGGCGATCTGCAGCCCCGTCGCCTTTTCAAACTGATAATAGACCTCCGGGTTCAGCGCCTCGCCCGCGGTCGTTGCGTGCTGGATGGAGCTGAGGTCGAAGCGGGACAGATCCTGCTTGATCAGCATCCGGTACATCGTGGGCGGCGCACAGAACGTCGTGATGTTGTATTTGGCGAACATCGGCAGGATCTTCTCGGCGTCGAACCGATCAAAGTCGTAGACGAACACCGCACCCTCGCACAGCCACTGGCCATACAGCTTGCCCCAGAGCGCCTTGCCCCAGCCGGTCTCGGAGATCGTGAAGTGCAGTCCGCCGGGCTGCACCCAGTGCCAGTACCGGGCCGTAACGTAATGGCCCAGCGCATATTTGTAGCTGTGAACGGCGATCTTCGGATAGCCGGTCGTGCCGGACGTGAAGAACATGAGCATCGGATCGTCGCCGCAGGGCGCGTCGTCCTTGCGCGTGTAGCGCCGGGAGAACAGGCCGTATTCCGCGTCAAAGTCGTGCCAGCCCTCGCGCTTGCCGCCGACGAGAACCTTCGTCAGATGCGCACCCGCGTCGGCCTCCGCGATGTCGACCTGATGTGCCGTGTCGCCGTCCGCCGTACAGACAATCGCGCTCACGCCCGCCGCCTTGAAGCGATAGGCGAAATCATGCTCCATCAGCTGGTTCGTCGCCGGGATGGCGATCGCGCCCAGCTTATGCAGGCCGAGGATCGCAAACCAGAACTGATAGTGCCGCTTGAGCACCAGCATCACGCGGTCGCCGCGCTTCACGCCGAGTGACGTGAAATAGTTCGCCGCCTGACTCGAAGCATCCTTCATGTCCTTGAACGTGAACCGCCGCTCAGTCCCGTCGTTTGCGACATGCACCATCGCGAGCTTGTCCGGCTCACGCCGTGCGAGGCCGTCCACAATGTCAAATGCAAAGTTGAACTTGTCCTCGTTGTGGAACTCCAGCCGCTCCAGCGAGCCGTCTTCCTTTTCCACCCCGTGGACAAACTGGTCGCAGAGCAGCTGCTGCTCCGGCGTCTCCTCCAACGCCCGTGTCCGCACGGACAGGTCCTGCTCCTTTTCGCTGCTCGCCATGATCATTGCGAGGAATACACAGTCCTGCCCATCCACGGCGATCATGCCGTGCGGCGTGGAGCTCTTGTAGAAGATGCTGTCGCCCTCGTGGAGGACTTCCTCGTGCTCGCCGACACGCACACAGAGCGTCCCCTTCACGACGAGGTCAAATTCCTGTCCGGCATGCGTCGTGGTGTGGATCGGCTGGCTCTGCAGTTCCTTGGAATACTGATAGGTGACCCAATACGGCGTCGCCAGCTTCTGCCGGAACATTGCCGCCATATTCTGAATGGTGATGCCGTCCTCGCTGGCCGTCACCGGACCCATGCCCCGGCGCGTCACCGTGTAGCTCGAGAGCTTGGCGCTCTGGCCTTCGAGCAGATCCGTCAGCTCCACGCCGAACGCCAGTGCGCACTTGTGCATGAACGTAAACGGGAAATCGACCGTGCCCTGCTCATAGCTGTGATACTGCTCGACGCTGACCTCGGTCTTCTCGGCCATCTCCGCTTCGCTGTAGCCGACGATCTCGCGCATCTCGCGGATTCGCTCTGCGATCTCCATCAGCGGGTTGGCAGCCGGCTTCTTGGTTTGCATCATCATAGTGGGTTCCTCCTGTGTTAAACTGTGTAAGTTACTTCGAACGAAAAAACTCGCCTCAAGGATTCCTAAGAATCTTTGAGGCGAGTTTGTGAATCACAATACCCGTGGTACCACTCAAATTGCAGCTCTGAGAACTGCCGCTTCAGGCTCTGACAAGCCCTATCCCGTAACGTGGGCGGACGAGAGGCGTCTACTTGCGAATGGTGTTCGGGCCTCCAGCTCGGAAGTGATAGGTCACAGGAGTTCGTGCTGCCGGTTTGCACCAACCACCGGCTCTCTGAAAGCAGTCCGTCCGACCGTCTTCGTCACAGCTTTTTTTGATTTGAACTTGCCCCAAATTTAACACAGTCTTTGCAGGCTGTCAAGTATAAATTTTACTAATACCGGCTATCGGTGCTTACCGCTTCACCTGCTCGGCGGTCTGCGCCGTGTCGATCCCGGCCGCGCCCTCCAGGCCGAAGCGCTCCGTCGCCTCCTCGCGCATCTTGTATTTCAGGATTTTTCCGGCTGCGTTCATCGGGAATGCGTCGACAAAATCGATGTATTTCGGCACCTTGTGCCGTGCCATGCTGGCCTTGATATAGTCCAGCATCTCCTCCACGGTCACGCTGCCGGGCTCCTTGAGGATGATGCAGGCCATGGCCTCCTCGCCGTATTTCTTGTCCGGCACGCCGATGACCTGTACGTCCTTGACGGCCGGGTGGGTGTAGATGAATTCCTCAATCTCCTTGGGGTAGATGTTCTCGCCGCCGCGGATGATCATGTCCTTCAGCCGCCCGGTGATGCGGTAGCAGCCGTTTTCGTCCCGGCAGGCCAGATCGCCGGAGTGCAGCCAGCCCTCCTTGTCAACGGTGGCGGCCGTGGCCTCGGGCATCTTGTAGTAGCCTTTCATGGTGTTGTAGCCGCGCGAGCAGAACTCGCCGTTGACGCCGTCCGGCACTTCCTCGCCGGTCTCGGGGTCGATGATCTTGCACTCGATGTGCGGGAAGGCGTAGCCGACCGTGTTGCACCGCAGATCGAGCGGGTCGCCGCAGGCGCTCATGGTGCTGCCGGGGGCGGATTCGGTCTGGCCGTAGACGCTGACGATGTCGGTCATGTGCATCTCGTCCGGCTGGGCGGCCCGGCGCATGAGCTCCGGCGGGCAGCCGGAACCGGCCATGATGCCGGTGCGCATGTAGGAAAAATCGGTCTTTTTGTAGTCCGGATGGTTGAACATGGCGATGAACATCGTCGGCACACCGTTGAAGCAGGTGATGCGCTCCTGATTGATGCAGGCGAGCGAGACCTTGGCCGAGAAATACGGCATCGGGCAGAGCGTCGCGCCGTGCGTCATGCAGGAGGTCATGGAGAGCACCATGCCGAAGCAGTGGAACATCGGCACCTGAATCATCATCCGGTCGGCCGTGGACAGATCCATCCGGTCGCCGATGCACTTGCCGTCGTTGACGACGTTGCAGTGCGTCAGCATGACGCCCTTCGGGAAGCCCGTTGTGCCGGAAGTGTACTGCATATTGCACACGTCGTCCGGCCGCACGCCCGCGGCCATGCGCAAAATCTGCTCGCGCGGGACCATATTGGCCCGATCCATCGCCTCGTCGAAGGTCAGGCAGCCCGGCATCCGGAAGCCGACGGTGATGACGTTGCGCAGGAACGGCAGCTTGCGGCAGTGCAGGGCGGAGCCGGGCTTTGCGTCGGCCAGCTCCGGGCAGAGGGTCTGGATGATCTCACGGTAGTTCGAGTCCAGACAGTGGTCGATCATGACGAGCGTGTGCGTGTCGGACTGCCGCAGCAGATATTCCGCCTCGTGGATCTTATACGCCGTGTTGACCGTGACGAGCACGGCGCCGATTTTCGTCGCGGCCCAGAAGGTGATGAACCACGCGGGCACGTTCGTGGCCCAGATGGCGACCTTGCTGCCCCGGCGCACGCCGAGCGAGACGAGCGCGCGGGCAAAATCGTCCACATCGTCGCGGAACTGCGCGTAGGTCCGCGTGTAGTCGAGCGTCGTGTATTTGAACGCGTACTGGTCCGGGAATTCCTCGACCATCCGGTCGAGCACCTGCGGGAAGGTCTCGGAGATGAGGCTGTCTTTCTTCCAGACGAACTTGCCGGTATGCGCGGCGTTGTCGTAGAGCGTCTTTTTCTTGCCGCGCGGGGAATCGAAGCGGTGCATGTAGTTGACGAAATGTGGGAAGATGACCTCCGGGTCGGTCAGGTCGGGCATCCATTCCGGCTTCCACTCGAGCGAGATGAACCCGTCATAGTCGATGGAGGACAGCGCCTGCATCATGCTGCCGACGGGCAGCGTGCCCTCGCCGATGAGGTCATAGCTGCCGTCGTCGTCCGAGTCGCGCAGGTGAACGTGGCGGACGTAGGCACCGAGGTTTTTGATGGTCGTGTCGGCGGATTCGCCGTGGTCCCGGTAGGGATGGTGCATGTCCCAGAGCGCGCCCAGCTGGTCGCAGGCAAACGCATCGAGCAGCGTGCGCAGCCGGGCCGTGTCGGAAAAGACGCCGCTGGTCTTGAGCAGAATCGTGATCCCCTGCGCCTCGGCGGCTGGGAGGAGCGCTTCGAGTGCGGCGGAGATCCGCGCGTCGTCATCGCGCTGCGCAGTCACGGAGACATACGGACACTGCACGTCGTGCGCCAGCTGCATGAGGGCGGTCACGGTCTCGGTGCAGTCCTCGCCCGCGATGTCGCAGGCGGTATCGAAGCACGGGATGCACAGGCCCTTCTGCCAGAGCTCCCGCGCTGTCGCGGCGGCGGTATAGCGGTGCAGCGGGCCGCCGCGGCCGGTCAGCTCCGGCGTTTTGTGGACGTTATAGAGCTCGATGCCGCCGAAGCGCATGGTCTCGGCCATCTGCACCTGCTGCTCCCAGGGGATCTGCTGCCAGCCGCGTGTGGAAAACGATACATTCATGTGCTGCTTCCTCCTCAGGCGTTCGCCGCTTCTTCGTAGACGATCTTGTTGATGGCGTTGAGATACGCGTGCACGGACGCGCCGATGATATCGGTCGAGATGCCGCGGCCGGAATAGAGCTTGCCGCCGCTGCGGAGCTTGACGACCGACTCGCCCATGGCCTCGCGCCCCTCGGTGACGGCCTGGATCTGGAAATCATCCAGCTCGTAATGGCGGCCGAGGATCGATTCGATGGCCAGGAACGCCGCGTCGACCGGGCCGTCGCCCAGGCTCACACCCGAGAGCGTCTGGCCGTTTTTCGTGAGCTTCATCTGCGCCGAAGCGCTGATGATGTTGCCGGTGTTGATGACGTAGCTTTCGAGCCGGTACGTCGGCGGCACCTGCAGCGCGGCGGAGGCGATGATGGCGTCGAGCTCCTTCTCGCCCACGGTCTGCTTCTTCGCCGCGATGCGGCAGAAGGCCTCGTAGACCTTCGCCCCGTCCTCCTCCGAAAGATCGTAGCCGAGGGCGGCGGCCATCTTCATGACGGCCTCCTGCGTGTCGTGCACGGTCAAAACTGCGCCGGAGGAGGTCTGCACGCCGTTGTCAAACGGCGAGAGCTGGCTGCGGCCCGTCTGACACATCCAGGCGATCTGTGACAGCAGGCGGTTCATCTGCGTGAACTGCAGCGTGCTGACGACGCCGAAGTCCTGGGCTTTGGCCGCCAGCAGCTTTGCCATGTGCGCGAGGTTCGCAGTGTCGACGCAGTAGGCCGCGGCCTTGATCTCGCCGGCCCCGGCGGCGATGGCGCTCACGGCGCACGCGTCCGCCATCGACAGCGCGTCCGAACAGCTCACGCCGAAGCGCACGTCCTTCGTCTGCGGCACGGCTTCATAGATCCCGCGCACGAAGCTGCCGAACGCGTCCGGCAGCATGTTCCCCGCTGCGTCGCAGACGGTCACGCCGGCCGCACCGGCCGCGATCGCGGTCTGCAGCGCCTCAGCGAGGAAGGCGGGATCGGCGCGCGTGGCGTCGTCCGCGAGGAATTCCACGTCCTCGCAGACCGCCCGCGCCGCCGCGACGGTCTGGCGGATCGCCTCGAGCATGGCGGCGGGCTTTTTGCCCGCGAGATATTCCATCTGCACGGCGCTGACCGGCGCGGGGACCTGGATGCGCGGGTGCTTCGCCTCTTTGAGCGCGGCCCAGACCAGCGAAACGCTCGCCGGGTCCAGCGCGACCGGCACGCACACGGCGCTTTCCTTCACCGCAGAGGCGACGGATTTGATGAGCAGACTGTCGATCTTTGGGTTTTCGACCGCGTGCAGCTCGATGACGCTCACGCCCAGCCGGTCGAGGAGCTTGGCAAGCTCGATCTTCTCGCGGAACGAGAGCGTATAGCCCGCGGCCTTGCCCGCCTGGCGGATCGTGGTATCTGTCACGGAAATGTGTTTCATCATAGGTTCCTCCTTTTTTCGGAAAACAAATCATAACCACCGGCCGTGCCGGTGGTTTGCACTAGCCCCCTTGGGGCATGACCCGGGCTGAGCCTATAGGCTCGTCGAAAAGTCTGCCAACCGCGCAGTTTTCCCGGGCTGCCCCTAAAGGGGCTTTTGCTTATTTGCCTCCTCTTACCGGCTCACCCGTAAACGGGTCTACGAACTCCTTAATGCTAAGCTGGTCGTCTGTGTAATCTTCTTGGAGCTGATTTCTGATATACTCCTCTATTGCGCGCCTATTTCGTCCCACTGTGCTGACGTAATATCCCCGGCACCAGAAATGCCGGTTCCCATACTTGTACTTGAGATTTGCATACTTTTCATAGATCATTAAGCTGCTCTTTCCCTTGAGATATCCCATAATCTGCGATACGCTGTATTTCGGAGGTATGGATACGAGCATATGGATATGATCCTTGCACGCTTCTGCTTCGTGGATCTCGATACCCTTATATTCGCACAGCTTTCTGAGCATCTGTCCGATATCCTGTTTGATCTTTCCGTATATGATCTGTCTCCTGTATTTCGGCGCAAATACGATATGATTACTTCCTATTAGGAACACTGTAAATACAAGGCTTTTCGGAGCCT
>ERZ791736.159-NODE-159-length-24994-cov-13.435182_pt1 | contig 24994 bp, 20 predicted proteins | sample MGYA00509940_ERZ791736 | MGnify/ENA primary metagenome ERZ791736 (study PRJEB30046, sample SAMN00792014) | human gut metagenome | study: EMG produced TPA metagenomics assembly of the A metagenome-wide association study of gut microbiota in type 2... | reverse complement strand
ATCAACCCTCGCGGCGAAGCCGCGTCAACCTTCGGGAATACTGGAAAGCACCGCCCAAGTCCTGGTCCTGGTCCTGGTCCCGACCGCGCCGAAAGGCGCCTGAACCCACGAAAAAAAAAGCTGTGAGAAATGTGCATCATTTCCTCACAGCCTTTTTTTTATTTCCTTATTCTTTCTGTTCTTCTGCTTCCGGAGCCGGTGCGTCTTCGGCCGGCGCCGCTTCTTCTTCCGGGGCTTCCGCAGTTTCCGCAGTTTCTGCAGTTTCTGCGGTTTCGGCAGTCTCTTCTGTTTCCACAGCCGGCGTTTCTTCCTTCTTTTCTTCTACCGGCGGATAGCCTGCTACCTTGGGCGCCTCGATCCGGTCAAGGGCATCAATGGCTGCCAGCGCCAGCTGCAGTTCCTTGCGAATCTTCCCTACGTAGTTCTTCATATTTCCTTCCGTACGGATCATGTTTTCCACCAGACGGCGGCGGGATTCTTCGGCCTCCCGGATCTGACGGTCTCCTTCTGCATGGGCATTGGCAATGAGGATTTCCGCATTCCGTTTCGCGTTCTTCTTCACATTTTCTGCGGTATCCTTCGCAAGCTGCAGGGTATTGGTCATGGTTTCGGAAATCTTTTCGTAGTTGGCCAGCTTCGTCTTCATCTGGTCCATCTGCTCTTCCATTTCCCGATGTTCCCGGTAAATCTGTTCATAATCCGCTACGATCTGCCGGAGAAAGTCATTGACCTCCTCTTCGCTGTAGCCCCGAAGGCCTTTGGAAAAGGTCTTGTTATGAATATCCATTGGTGTAATCATGGGTGCGCCTCCTTGAAGTGATGTGAGTCTCTTTTTCTATTTTACTTGTTTTCACAGATTTCGGCAAATTTCCAATCAAAAAGGCCGACGATGCGGCCTTTTTTGATGAAACAGCCCGGGTCCGAAAGCGCAGGTGCGCCTTTAGCGATTTTTTCTTAGTCGTCCCGGTCGACTTTATACTTTCTTTCCAGCTGTTTATACGTATCCAGTCCGATAATATGGTTGAAACGGCCAAATTCGATCATGTCCTTAGCGCTGGCTTCGGTGGTGCCGTTCTTTTCCAGTCCGGAGAAGAGGTCATAGAGAGCTTTTGAAATGGTGTATACAGCGCTGCATGCCCAGAATACCACAGAGAATCCCATTTCTTCCAGTTCCTTGGCGGGGATGAGCGGTGTCTTGCCGCCTTCGATCATGTTGGCTACCAGGTACGCGCCGGTGCCCTCCATGCCCCGGGCAAATTTTTCCAGTTCTTCCCGGCTTCCGATGCCGTCGGCAAAGCAGATTTCTGCGCCGGCGTCAGCATAGCGCTTGCTTCTTTCGATGGCGTCATCAATGCCGTAAACAGCGCGGCTGTCGGTGCGGGACATGATCATGGTTTCCTTATCGAAACGGGCATCCACGGCAGCCCGGATCTTCTGGGCATGTTCTTCAGCGGAAATGACCTGCTTGCCGTCCATGTGGCCGCAGCGTTTCGGCCATGCCTGGTCTTCGAAGAAAATGCAGGCAGCGCCGGCCTGTTCAAACATTCTTTCCGTACGGATGATATTCAGTGCATTGCCATAGCCTGTATCGCCATCAGCCACCACAGGAATATCCACGGCATTGCAGATGCCCGTCAGCTGCTCCGCCATTTCCGTGCAGGAAAGGAGGCCTACATCCGGCTGTCCCAGGCGGGATGCGGATACGGAGTAGCCGCCCATGGCCAGACAGGGAATACCTGCCATTTCTGCGATTTTAGCACCCAGAGCGTCGCCTACGCCTGGAGCAATCATAATTTTTCCGGATTTCAGATTGTTACGGAATGCGATACGTTTTTCTGTTGCTGTTTTCATAATGACAACCTCCTGGTACATATACAGATAAAATAAAAATAGCCATAGTAATGAGACAGGAAAAGAGAATCCCTCGCCATCCACAGAAAAGAAAAAGCCCCTTTCCTGCAGAAACGGCAGAAAAGAGGCGCTTTGGCGCGGTACCACTCTTACTTATATCTCAAGGAGCATACACAAAGATGGAAATAAAAAAAGCCCTGTCCTACGGACAAGGGCGCAATCGCGCGGTACCACCCTGCATTATACTCCATATCCCTAACGCGGACCCACGTCGGACTTACTGCACTTCAGTTCGAAGCTCCCAGGGGACACGCTTTCCTTCCATACCGGTTTCCATCCTCCCGGCTCTCTGTCATTTCCGGTCAAGCTCAATCCTGTTCATCGCCTTTAATATTTACCAAACATTATAATAGCCCCCGTTCCTCCTGTCAAGAAGGGGCAGAAAAAGAAAAATGAAAGCCTTCCCGCCGGTCATCTATTCTCTGCCCCATGACATGCGCTCCTCGCAGCCATAGCAGCCTCATAAAAAATCCATTTTACAAAAGTGCGGCATGCCGCACTTTCTTGAAATGGATTTTCTCCTTCCTATGGAAAGGGTGAGAATCGATGAAAAAGTCCGGCCCGCCGCCAGCCTCACTGTTTTTCCCTCAAATCTCTACTCCCCCAGCAGAGAAGGATCCGTGAGAAACTGCTCCACCCCCACATACAGAATCCCCTGCTCATCCTGCCAGGGAATGACCGCATCCCGCAGAACCACCATCTTCCGGAAGGAATCATCGATACGGTGCAGCGATTCCGTTTCCTGTTTCCTTTTCTCCTCCGTATCCATACGGAAGGCAGACTGGATATACCAGCGGCTGCTGCCCCTGTTCACTACAAAATCCACCTCCAGGTTTTTGCGCAGTTTATGGCCCGCCTCATCCCGGTAATTATACTCCACCATGCCTACATCCACATCCAGCCCCCGGCGCCGCAGGTCTGTAAAAATCACATTCTCCATAATATGAGTAGGCTCCTGCTGACGAAAATGGAGCCGCGCATTCCTGAGCCCCACATCAGTGAAATAATACTTGTAGGGAGACGCCATATACCGCTTCCCCTTCACATCATACCGCTGCGCCCTCTCCAGAAGGAAAGCATCCATGAAATAATCGATATACCGGGAAATCGTGGGCCCCGATATCTGGATATGTTCCGTAGATGCAAACGCCCGAGACAGCTTGGCCGGATTTGTCAAAGAACCGGTGGACGAAGACAGGATATCCAGCAGTTCCTCCAGCACCCCTTCATCCTTGGCAATTCGATTCCTTTCCACCACATCCCGAATATAAGTCCTACGAAAAAGATCATTCAAATACCGGCTCTTCTCCTCATGGGACGAAAGCGACTGCACCACCGGCATACCGCCATAGGTGCAGTACGCATTGAACGCAAAGCGGATATCCCCCTGCCACACGGACAGAAATTCCTCATAGGACAAAGGATATACCCGCACCTCATCCCCCCTGTCCCGGAACTGGGTCAGTACCTCCGAAGACAGCATGCGGGAATTGCTCCCCGTAATGTAAATATCCACATAAGGCAGCTTCATCAATCCCATCACTACATCCACAAAGGTAATCTCCGTCGATGGTAGATAGGGATTGGGGATGCTCTCCACAAACTGAATCTCATCAATAAAAATATAATATCGCCGCCCATCCTTCTTCAGCCGGCTCCTGATCCACCGATCCAGCTCCACAGGATTCCTCTCCCGGGCATTGGCCAGCTCATCCAGCGAAATGGAAATCACACAGTCCTCCGGCACCCCCTTCTGGAGAAGATTCTTTCGGAAAAGCGTAAACAGCAGGTATGACTTCCCGGCCCGACGCATACCCGTAATAATCTTAATCCGTCCATTATCCTTCAGCCGAAGCAGACGATTCAAATAAAAAGGCCGTTCAATCTCCATGACGCCCTCCATTTTACAAAAATGCGGCATACCGCAAAATAATAAAATGACATCTGTCCCTATTGTATACGACACTGACTGCGATAACAACCTCATAAAAAATCCCATTTTACAAAAGTGCGGCATGCCGCACTTTATTAAAATGGATTTTCTTCTTCCTATGGAAAGGGTGAGAATCGATGAAATAGTCCGGCCCGCCGCCATCCTGACATCTGACCACCCCACTCAAATCCCAAGCCACTCCTTTCTTGCAGCAGCTTCCCTATTCCTTTGCAATAAGGGCAGAGAGAGGAGGCGAATCCATGACAGAGCAAAGATTTATCATCACAGAAAATATGATGGATTCCCTGTACGGTTCAGATAATGCCAAGTATGGCCAGCACGCCAAGCACCTTTTGGCCAGCAGGAAACTGCTCGCTGAAATCGTCAAAAAGGTGGTCCCTGAATTTCAGGATGCCAGCATCGATGACATTGCGGAAAAATATATTGAAGGAACGCCGCTTGTGGGAAGCATCCCTGTAGCCCCGGGCCTTACGAATACAGTGCCTTCCAAAATCTCAGGCGACCGCAATGAAGACGGGGCGCCGAAGGAAGGATACATCACCTACGACATCCTCTTCCACGCCCGCGCACCGGGGACAGGAGAACCCATGACCCTCATTATCAACGTGGAAGCCCAGCGCAGCCAGAAAGAATCGACCCTGGGGTACCATCTGATGAAAAGGGCCGTCTTCTATGCCTGCCGCCTTATTTCATCACAGAAAGAGCGGGAATTTGAAGGCAAGGATTATAATAGTATCAAGAAAATCTATTCCATTTGGATCTGCATGGATTCGCCCAACAGAGACAGCTATATCAATCGCTACCGCCTGGAGGAAAAACACCTGCTCCACCGCTACGAGGAACCGCAGGAAAACTATGACCTGGTCAACATCGTTCTTATCAGCTTAGGGGAAAAAGCAGACAAAGACAGACTGATTCACCTGCTGCAGGTCCTTTTCACAGAAAGCCATCAGACCTTTGAAAAGCCATCAGACCTTTGACTCGAAAAAAACATTTTGAAGAAAGAATATCACATTGAAATGACACCGGAAATGGAACAGGAGATGAGTACCATGTGCAACTTGAGCTTAAACATTTCAGAAGAAGCCCTGAACAGAGGCCTGGCCCAAGGCCGCAAAGAAGGTCGCGCAGAAGGTCGCGCAGAAGGTCGACTGGCGGGGCTCAATGAAACTGCCCTCCGCCTGCTTTCCATGGGCCTTTCTGTAGAAGACGTATCAAAAGGTACCAGTCTTCCTCTGGAAACTGTAGAAGAAATCAAAAAACAGATGATAGAGAAAAATAAATAAAAAGAAAAAGAGGCATCCTGAAAAACAGGATGCCTCTTTGGTTAAATACCCATCTCTGCCCCCTCATTTCGAGTGCAGCGAAGCGAAACCCCGAGATCTCCCTGCTCTACGTGACTTGCCGTAAACGGGGATACATTTCCAGGCCCCATGTCAGTCTGATAGTCTGACCGCCCCTCAAATCTCTCTCCTTCAGTCTCGCTCGAAGAGATCCCGGGTATACACCTTGTCCCTCACATCATCCAGCACTTCATCATAGCGGTTCGCAATGATAGCACAGCTCTCCTTCTTGAACTTCTCCATATCATTCACCACCAGACTGCCGAAGAAAGTGGTACCATCCTCCAACGTAGGTTCGTAATGGTAAATTCAATCAGCTCGAGGCTCACCATAATATTGATGGATATTTGAAATCCAGCTTTTTTAATACATATTTAAATTACAAGGAATCTATTGAAAAAAATGCTTCTCGCTTCAGAGCTGAGCGAAATATAGATAGATGTTTATTTAGCCTTGACCCTGTATATAACGGAGCATCTATTCCAAAATTATTATATAAACCTCACCATTGGCAAAAGAAAATAGCCCCTTTTATTAAGCTTAACCTTGATAGCCTTTATGCCGAAGATACTCCAAATCGCCTAAAAACAATTGAACAATTGCATCCAGCCCTTTTCTGTGTCAACTCTGCCGTATCCGGGAATATACAAAACAACAAACAGGCTGCATTAAAATTTTATAAGAGGAACTTTCCTTTCCCTCTTCATTTGAATTACCTAATAGCCAATGATTATAAATAAAAAGACTCCCCCTCAACATAGTAAGAGGGGAGTCTTTTCATAGGACTAAGGGAGTATCGCTTCTTCTGAATAGAGTAAATCTATAGGGACATCCCAGCCTGTCTTATCCAGCCCTAACCGCACAACCTTCTTTTCCTTAATTCCAAACCCAGTCAACTTATGTGGTAAAAGAAAGCGGGGCTCAATCTGTACGTAGGGATGCTCCCCTTTTTGCAGATGCCACACAATTTCCCTATAATGATTGCAGAATAAATCCGGATTTGTCAATTTTAAAATTTTCAGTATGCTTCTTCGCTTACGAAATACCCTTCTATGTTTTCTAATGCGATGATTGACCCGGAAGAAGATAAAAGAGTCTTGTTGCCCATCAGAAATCTTAAGGCATTTGACGCCATAAGGCTGATGATCATGAAACTCCATTCTTAAAATTTCATCAGTCAAATCCTTTTCATCCAGTATCATCTGATAAGTCAGCTTTTCATGAAAGCATGGAACCGGATAAAAGCGATAGACTTTATGATCAATATACTTATATTTAAAGACTTTGGTTAACGTTTCCTCTACTGCTTTGATCGGCGTAAAGTCTCCCAGCACATCAGCCAAGGCATCAGCCTGTTTCAGTGCTTTAAACAGATATATCCTATACCCTTCATTCACTGCCCAGGTCGTACCGTTTTGATATATATACTCATGGCCCTTCCAGTACCGTTTCGCATAGATAAAGCCTAGAAAACCAACCACCCGCTGGCCATCAAGAAATACAAGGCCATGCTGGTATTGTTTGATTTCAGCAGGAAGTGCTTCTTGCCAATCATACTCCATAAATGGCTTTGTCCATTCATAAAGCTCATCATCAGAAACTTCTGCCATCCAAGGATAATTATTCTTCAAGCATTGTAGGAATCCCTGCTTATACCGATCAGTATATCCTTTAATCTCTACTTTCATGTTATCCTATACCTTATCTTTATGAACCAAAGCATCAATTTCATTAATCGTAGAAAAATTTTCCGGTAAAATATCTTCGGGATCAATTTCAACGTTGAAATTCTCTTCCAATGCCGCTACCAGTTGTGCAATTCCCAAGGAATCAAGCATATCATTTTCAAAAAGATCCATGTTAAAATCTGAAATTCGGTCTTTACCATTAATATCTCTTAATAAATCTGCAATTTTCTCCTGCATTTTAATTCTCCAGTTTCTTTTTTAATAAAACCCTGTCCATCTTTCCATTAAGATTTAAAGGCATAACTTGCAATGAAATAAACTTACCGGGAACCATATAGTCCGGCACCAGTGACTTTAATCCTGCGGCCAGCCCCTTTTCATCAATCGTCCCTGTATAATACATCACAATTTTGTGATGATTATCGTCATAAACACAGCAGTTCTGATTCACCCCGAGGAGAGAGGATGCTGCTGTCTCTATTTCCCCCAGTTCAATCCGATGCCCCATATGCTTGATCTGATAATCCTTACGGCAGATATAAACCAGTTCTCCCAATTCATTATATTTGACTAAATCGCCGGTACGATAGATGGTTTCCGGATATGCATGATTCAGTGGATTCTGCACAAAAGCAGACTTGGTCTTTTCTGCATTATTATAATATCCGTAAGCCAAACAGGTTCCTCGTACGCAAAGTTCTCCCGGCACATCAGGCTTGGTGACCAACCGATCATTTTCATCAAGAAGGAATATCTCCGTATTACGGCAGGCTTTCCCCATCGGCAAAGCTTCATTATCTCTAAATTCCCTATCTATGATGTATGCAGCGCAGACATCTGTAATCTCTGTAGGTCCATACAGATTCCCATATAATGCGTCCGGGTACTCCCGGCGCCATTGATTCAGCTGTTTATTAGGCATAACTTCCCCACAGAACAATATTTTCTGCAATGAATCCACATGGCGCTTTGGAAGAGCTTTCAAATTAGCAACCAGACTTAACGCGGAAGGAACCCAGAAAATGGTATTGATTCTGTTAGTTTTCATATATTCCAGTAATTTAATAGGAAAGGCAAAATTAATCTGTGGAATAATATACATAGTCGCGCCAGTCTTCAGCATAGAGTAAATATCCAATATGGAATTATCAAAATAAAAGGGCGCTTGATTTCCCAAAACCGTATTTTCATCAAAATGGAAGGTATCTGTTACCCAGTCGATATAATCAATCACAGACCGATGCCCGATAATGACGCCCTTGGGATTTCCGGTAGATCCTGAAGTAAACAAAACATACAAAACATCGGTATCAATAATATGATCTGTTGTCTTCCGAACTTTCTCTTCATCATACGGTTCATCCATTGCATCTTCCAGACAGAAAACATCAGAATCTCCAATAAACTGCTCCACCTGGCTCAAATGTCTTCGATCAGTAACCATCAATGGCTTTTCAAGAGTTTCCAATATCTTTTCTATTCTGGCTGCCGGCATTTTCGTGTCAATAGGCGTATAGAAATTGCCACTGTATGCGATTCCCATCATGACCGATATACAGTATGAGCTCTTATCAAGATAGAAACACACGGGCGCATGCCATCTACCAAAGTGCTTAATGATATAGGATGCAATATGCAGAGCTTCCTCTTTCAATGCTTTAAATGTGACTGTCCGATATTGATCAACCACTGCAGTCTTATCAGGAAATAAGCCTGCACTGTGATCCAGATAATCCGTTGCAATTCTCATAATACTGAACTCCCCTATCTTTATACCGAAGTAAACTCTTGTATCCTATTATATACAATAATCGTCTTCATTTTTTATCTTTCTCAACAGATGATGCGGCCTTTTTTCCTTTTGATTTTCCCACCATACGCCAGCACGATCAATCAACTGGCGAATTGAATGATTTATATCAGAAGAGCATGCTGCAAAAATAACATAAATCTGACATCTGATTGTCTGAATTCTCCGCTCCCCTTGTCATTTCGAGCGGAGCCCTGAAATCTCCCCTCGCCATGTGACCAGCCGCAAATAGGGAATACGTTTCCAGGCACCATGCCAGTCTGACGGCTGATAGTCTGCAATCTGCCCTCTCAAATCTCAAATCTCTTTCCTCAAATCTCCTCTCCCAGTCTGACCCCTGAGTGTCTAAAGCCCCACGGAAAGCGGACAGCTGACAGCGGATAGCAGCGTTCCACCGTCTGACCGCCTTGCCCCCCAATGTCATTTCGAGCGGAGTCGAGAAATCTCCCTGCACCATGTGACTTGCCGTAAGTAGGGAATACGTTTCCAGACACCATGCCAGTCTGAAGTCTGATAGTCTGCAGTCTGAACTCTCAAACCTCAAATCCCCCTCAGTCTCTCTCAAAGAGATCTCTGGTATACACCTTGTCCTTCACATCATCCAGCACTTCATCATAGCGGTTCGCAATGATAGCCTGGCTCTCCTTTTTGAACTTCTCCATATCATTCACCACACGGCTTCCGAAGAAAGTGCTGCCGTCCTCCAAGGTGGGCTCATAGATAATGACTTCCGCTCCCTTGGCCTTAATCCGCTTCATGACCCCCTGGATGCTGCTTTGACGGAAATTATCGGAATTCGATTTCATGGTGAGTCGGTATACGCCGATGGTCATGGGCTTTTCCCTGGCCGCATCATAACTGCTGCCATCATGGTAATACCCCGTCTTTGCCAACACCCGGTCAGCGATGAAATCCTTTCTTGTGCGGTTCGATTTCACAATGGCTTCAATTAAATCCTCCGGCACATCCCGGTAATTGGCCAGAAGCTGCTTCGTATCCTTCGGCAGGCAGTAACCGCCATAACCGAAGGACGGATTATTGTAAAACTCCCCGATTCTTGGATCCAGGCACACACCGTCAATGATTTCCCGGGTATCCAGCCCCTTCATTTCCGCATAGGTATCCAGTTCATTGAAATAGGAAACACGCATGGCCAGGTAAGTGTTGGCAAAAAGCTTCACCGCCTCTGCCTCTGTGAAGCCCATGAAACGGGTGGGGATGTCCTTCTTAATGGCCCCTTCCTGCAGCAGATGGGCAAAAGTATGAGCCGCCTTCACCAGCCGGGGATCCTTCAAGTCCGTACCTACGATGATGCGGCTGGGATAGAGATTATCATAAAGAGCCTTGCTCTCCCGCAGGAACTCCGGGCTGAAAATGATGTTCTTCGACCCCATCTTCTTCCGGATTTCCTTCGTATATCCTACGGGGATGGTGGACTTGATGACCATAATGGCGTCAGGATTATACTTCATCACCAGCTGGATCACCGCCTCCACGGAAGACGTATCAAAGAAATTCCGCTGGCTGTCATAATTGGTGGGCGTGGCAATAATCACAATTTCCGCATCTTTATACGCCGCCTCCGCATCCATGGTGGCGGTAAGATCCAAATCCTTCTCCGCCAGATACATCTCTATATACTCATCCTGGATAGGCGACTTCCGGTGATTCACCATGTCCACCTTCTCCGGAATAATATCCACCGCCATCACATGATTGTGCTGCGAAAGAAGGGTGGCTAAAGAAAGCCCCACATAACCGGTTCCTGCAACTGCTATATTCATGAAAGAATCTCCTTTCTGAAATAATCACCTGAAATTAAATTTATTCACTTTTATATTCTTGAACCACCTGCTTAATAACATCATCCCACTGATTCCAAATCTTGTTTGGCGAATATTCTTTTATTGTCAGCGCAGCTGCTTTACCCAGCCCAATTCTTTCCTTTTTATTCTGTATTAAACATTCTAACTTTCGAGCTATATCCTCAGGTGACGGCTCTGCTATAAGTCCGTTATATCCATTTGAAATAAGTTCACAAGTAGAAGTACAATCCGAACAGACCACCGAGGGCAGCCCAGACGACATGGCTTCACCCAAAGCATTAGGAAAACCTTCATAGGAACTGGGGAAGCCGAATATATCGGCCTTATAATATTCATTTTCGACTTGATGTGTTCTGCCCATAAACAAAATTCTGTCATCTAAATTTTTAGAATGAATGAATTTCTTCATTTTTTCAACATATTTTCCTTCATTTCCTCCTCCCCAGATTTTCAAATTCCATTCCGGGTACTTTGGAGCAATTCGGGCAAAACCTTCAACCAAAAGATGCTGGCGTTTTTGTTTTGGGTTGATACGGGCTACATTTAAGATTGTATGCACTGTCTTTTCTTTATCATCATAAGCTTTACGAGTAAACTGCGGTATTGCATTAGGTATATACATAATATGAGAATTATTAATATACTTTTTTATAGACTTGGCAAAATAAGGCAAAAGTACTTGTATACATGCAGAATGCTCTACCCCCGCTTTTTCTATTTTAGACATTTGCGGGCATAAATTATCCGGGTCGTTTCTAAATAAAGAAATAACCGGAGAATGAATATTTGCCTCGTACAACTCACCTGATGTCTGATGATTAAAAGACAAAATAATATCCGGCTGCTCCTCTTCATAAAGGGCTCGGAATCTTGGTAAAAGACCGGCTCTCTGTCTTCCTTTCCATCGGGAAAATGATTCTTTCCCCCCACAATCGATACCATTCCCTTGAAATCTTATCTTTCAATCCCAATTTCCCTGAACAATGTTGATTATTCAAATCTATAACCCGTATAGAAGAATTTAATGGATAAAATGGCGGAGCATTTCTATCATTATAAACCGCAATTAATATATTATGTCCTCGCTCATTTAGTGCATTGGACAACTGGCATAAGGTACGTTCAAGTCCCCCTGACATTTCTGCCAAATTAGCAAAATACGCCATCATAATATTCATTAAATTACTCTCCCCAATTAATATTTCTTTCTACGCTTTCATTGGCCTGCATGATTTTAACTATACAATCATTGATCTAGAAGTAGTATCTTTCCAGTTAACCACTAAAATCCCTGACCTATCATCATCGATCAATAATTAATCTGCTAAATTCCGTTGCTGTTAAAAAGCCAAATGGTAAGTTCCATCCAAAGTCATTCTTTTTTTCCATTCGACTCAAAATCTGTCAGACAACAACAAAGTAAACCTATTGGAATCCCCATACAATTAGAATATTCCTTATTGCTGAATCCGGATACGGCAAGTCCTAAAAGACTGATTCCAATAAGGATAATTAACGGATTGCTGCGTAACTGTTTTCTATGCCTCACCAATTTGATTAATGGATAAATCATAAATCCAGTATATAGTAATATCCCTGGTATGCCGCACGAGACTCCTATAGAGGTATAGATATTCAGATCCGGAAAAGCGTCCCTAATCAGGTAAATTTTTTCATCGCTCTTCAATATCCCATCAATCCAACTTTTTACCTCAGCGTTCTGATAAGCAAAGTTTGGCAGTGAATCTAACATATACCCAGCATTAAGATTCTTACCGACACCGGTGATAGGATGCTGTCTAATAACATTTAACTCAGTCACCACTACTGCCAGTCTTGCATTATTAGAAAATTTATCTGTAGATGCAACACTACCGATATTATTTTCAAAATAATTCCGTGGAGACATAAAAATCTCTCTTCCCTCAGAAGACACTCCATCCCCTTTTTTATTTACTTGTACTGTCTCCGCCGCTGATACTTTGGGGACAACCTGTATATCAGCTGATTTAAAGTTAATCAGGTTAAATCCAAAGCCACATAGACAAATGCAAATAACAGCAATCCCTTTACGTGTGTAATCAGCAGTACGAACAAATGTTATGGACAAAGCTAAAAGCAGCAGCTCAAAAGCAGTAACAGAAACAGCTGTCCGCGAATTAGTCGCCGCAATCATAAGACAAAAATATCCAATAAGAATCCCATATAAACCTTTGTGCTTTTTCTCTCCTATCCAGCTCCATAGAAACGGAAGCAAGAATGCGCTAAGAATCCCAAAAAATGATGGCTCCCTTAGTAGACTTCTGAGGCGTCCCGGCCATAAAAGAGGCGGCCACCATACATTTTCTGATGCGCGAGCATACAAATTAGAGTTTATGGCTATTAGGATCTTTTCTGCAGTTTTGCTGTCAAACTTGAGCCAAGATAATTCAACAACTGAATATGCTCCCAAAAGGAGGACAAGAGCTAGAACTGCCTTTTTGATATCCTCAAATCCCTTTTTCCAATTATCTCGATAAAGATGCCACACCCAAAATGCAATCAAACAGAATTGAGCATCTCGTCTCAATATGCGAGAAGCATTCTCAAAGAAAAAAATAATCTTATACGGCCACTGCGCATCTGCTGAAATCAACCAGTTAAAATGCTGCAAAGAATGCTGAATCGAAACTGACTGTACAGCCATAAATGACTGGTCATAGGGATAAAAGGTCAAGCCCAGTGCAAGGCAGAAAATATACCATCCATAAAAAGCAGCAAAATATATGATTGCTTTTCTCGGAATACAAAATCTATATTTGGCAAATTCAATCAGAAGCAGGGCCATTCCTAACGTAAAGAAGGAGTTTGTCAAATCCCTTCCCAAAAAAGACAAAAAGAACTGTTTAGGAAGCCCATTAAAGGGTAACGTAATAATTAGCAATAATAATGTAACTCTTTCAAAGAGAACTAACCTATTTTGAGTCATAAATTTTCTCCAAATCCATACCATTGCAAATTCTCAACAATATTAGTTTCTTTTATTCTATTCTTCATCAGTAATTAGATTTCACTTTAGAATTTTCATCTACTACTTTTTGTAATAAATTCTCCCATTTATTATAAATAATATCAGGATCATAGGCTTTCATGTCTTCAATTCCGTTCTGCCCCATCTTTTTTCGAAGTACTGGATTGGCCATTAATCGTTCTAAAGCTTCTGCCAGTTCATTTACTGAGCGATTAGGCAAAAAGCCATTGACCCCATCATGAATTAAATCACAAACGCCAGTACTATCATTGAATCCGACTGATGGTATACCTGCTGCCAACGCTTCTGACAGTGCAAGAGGAAAGCCCTCGCCCCTGCTGGGGAGACAAAATATATCGCCTTTTTTCAATATATCATCAATATGATTTGTCCTCCCCTTAAGTAAAACCCTATCTTCTAAATGATTAGACTTAATCCACTTTATCAATTCTTTCTGATACAAATTACCTGGAGTCCCCCAAAGTTCTACGATCCAGTTCGAATACTTATCTGCCAACATTTTAAAAGCTTTCGCCAGCATAAGCTGCTGTTTTGTCCCGCTGATATGTCCGACACATATGATTTTATAACAATCCTTCTGATCACCAGGATGTGCCATTTTTTTCGCCGGGAATACCGGATTTCCTATAACTACTATTGGTAAGCTAGGAAAATATTTTTTTGCTATTGGAAGCCCGGATTCAAGAAGAATCTGCATCACTTTACACTGATTAGCTGCCGCAATTTCTTCTTTTGATAAATCAGGAAACTGAACCTTAGGATGTGAATGAATCATTTCCACCACTGGAATATTGCTCTTTGCATCTGCAATTACATATTTTGTGGATGGAATAGAACAGGATAATATAACATCTGCCGGATTCTCTTTAAGATATTCCCTTATTGCAGGCCCATATTGCTTTCCTTTATAGACTGCATTGATTCCCTGTGCCCGTTGTTGGCTAAAAAGTCGAATAACCTCGCGGTAGACTCGTAAATATCCCGGCAATTTTTCAGAAATAATCTTTTGATGATTTTTAAATAGAATATTAACCTCTTTAACTCTTTTATCAAGCGGAAAATAGGCCGTTCCCTCCAAACCAGCCCGGTATAAAATGGTTACTTCATGCCCTCTTTCAACCATAGCATTTGCTAAGTTGCAAGTAACCTTTTCTACCCCACCAGCCATTTGTACATAATGTGTCCCGAAATGAGCAATTGCAATTCTCATAATATCCCCTTTGTTTAAACAACATTTCTCAGCTGAGTTTTCTCCTATTATATGCTTTTTGCTCAATTTTTTGAACGCGCTTCTTAATCTGTCGTTCCAAAATTACCCTCTGAATAGAACCAATCACTGGTAGTAAAAAACTATTTGAAAGGATAAGCCATCTAACCACTTTCTCCGCTGTAGTCAGATGACAATTTTCTTCAGACTCCAAGAACAGTCTGGCATCTTTAACTTCTTCTTTATTCAGCATACTTACGCCAGCATCCAAAGACAGCGCCCTAACTGCTGCATGGACAGCCTTTTGGGCACAGGTGGGAATCGCATCCGGGCTCACATCCCTGGCCAATTCTTCATGACGTTTCCAACCAAGGTACTGTCCATAATGGAGACGGATATAATCTTTGTTTCTCCCTCTCATGATACTGCCGGAGTTTTCATTGCTGTAGAAATATAAAGGTTGTGATGTAATAACGATGTTCTCTGCCTTATAAAAAACAAAGGCCACTACATACATATCTTCCATAACAATATGTTCAGGGAAGCGATAATTGTCCCACAAAACTTTCTTATACAGTTTACCCCATGCAAAATTAGGAATATCATTGACTAAAATAGCTTTTTTTATTTCACCTGTAGTTTGTAAATAGGGCCAATTCGATGAATCACAGTGGATATCTCCATCTGCTTCTACCCGATTATGCCCAGCCATAACAATATCTGCATGATTTTCATTTGCTAAACGAACCATTATTTCTATGGCATCTGGTGCAAGATAATCGTCTGAATCAAGAAAATAAACAAATTCCCCCAAGGCATATTCTAAGCCCGTATTTCTTGCTATGCTTAACCCACCGTTTGGCTGATGAATCGTTTTAACTCTGGAATCCTTCTTCATATATGAATCACAGATTTTCCCGCAATTATCTGGTGATCCATCATCAACCAAAATAATCTGCAGATTTTGATGTGACTGCGCTAACACACTATCAACACATCTCCTAATATACTTTTCTACCTTATAAACCGGAATAATAATAGTAACTAAACTATTCTCCATAAATAAAGATCCCCTATAAATTGTCTCACAACATAAAAGCAACATATCAGAAGTATGTTGACAGCCACACCACAACAGATTTCAGAAATAAAAGAGCAATATAATTAACCGTGCTCTAAGCATTTTTTTATTGTATTTTCCCACATATCAAACACATCTCTTGGGCGATACTGTTTCATCTCCTCTTTTGCCTGATTCCCAAGCCGGATTCTAAGTTTCTTAGAATCCATAAGTATTTTTAACGCACTCGCAATGCCCTCTATAGAATCATCACAAATAATACCATTAACATCATTTTCGACCAATGCTCCAGCTGAAGGGCAGCTTTTGCAAATAATAGGCGGAAGGCCAGCACTCATTGCTTCTGCCAGGGCATTAGGAAATCCTTCATAAGCACTTGGAAAGCAGAATATATCAGCATTAAGTTCTTTTTCTAAAACCTCATGCGTCTCCCCTCTCAGATAAACCTGATTTGAGAGATTTTCAGTATTAATCAAATTTTTCAATTCATTTCCATACCCATGGCGGGGATCATTCTCACCACCCCAAAGTTCTACCTGCCACTCCGGATAGTTTTTGGCCAATTTAGCAAAAGCCTGAACAATCAAATGCTGGCGCTTCTGAGCTTTATTCAATCTAGCCACATTGATAATCGTATATTTCTTTTTATTTCTCTTCAAATCAGCCTGTTCATCATATTGCGGGACAGGATTGGGAATCCAAACCACATTGGCACCAGGACAAAGCTTCTTCATGACCGCTATATCCTGTTTCTGCAGAACATGAACCACGGCACTTTTCTGCAGCGCAGTAATCTCACCCCTTGGTGCATTTTTTAGCATAACCGCCGGATCCAGGAAAGACCGGGTAATAACCGGCACCGTTACCTTCGCTGAATTAATTAGATAATTACTTGTTTCGTAGCGTAATGAAATAATAACATCAGGCTTTATTTCATCTACAACCTGCCGGATTTCCCCAGCAATCAGCTTTCCTTTTGCGGCTTCATTATAGTCCCTGCCTTTTCCAGGATTAAAAGCCCTGATAATTTCCCGAATAAATTTCGTTTTGCCTGATATGCACTGACTAAGCTGAGGGTCTTTCCATTTCTCCGGATGAATAGCCATTAGATTATGCAGCTTGATAGAATCGTCCAACGGATAAAAGCATTTGCCCGACTCACCATAACAATAAACAATGTCAACCTGGTGTCCCCTGCTAACAAACTCATTTGCCAATTTACTTAACATATGTTCAATGCCACCACTGACATGGACAAACTTCTCAAAATAAGCCATCATTATTTTCATAGATTAAATTCCCCAAAAAGTGTCTTCCATCAAACCTGTTGTCCTTCAACCAGCTTCCTCAAGGGAAACATTTTTCATTCGCTAAAGCAAAGTAGCGCCAAAATAATATAAATAAGCCATTGCATAGATCACAAATAGCATTAATGTCTCAAACTATTTCGTTTCATCAACCTTAGCTGGTGATGTTTACGTGCAATTTTCTGCCTATCTATCCATCTACGCAGACGATTACGCGGAAATCTGTAATAACATTCTTTTACCTTATCAAAAATAGACGCTTTGCGAAGATATACTTCATCTAAAATTTCTCCAGTTTGCACGCTGACTGCCTGGATTCTCGAAGTCAAAATTCCAGCCGCAATCATTTTATTGAGTTTATCCAGCGTCATTTCAACATCATTCAGTTTCCATACAACCGGCATATCATCCGGATAGGTATAGAGCCCCACCTCTGCCGCTTCTCCCGGATACATATCCCAGTGATAGGCAAATTCCCCATTGACAAGTATTTTGCAAATATGCATATCTGGGCTAGGACGATCAAAAATTTCCCACTCTGTAAGCCCCGGATGTGGGCCCTCTGTTTGTAACGCCTGAAAAGTTATCCACTCAGTATCATTCTGCGGTTCTATGGGAATATCCGTTGCCTGCCCATTACATTTCAACGGCCCCGTCTTCACGGAATACCCATTACTAAACAACAGCTGCCCCTTCAAAATACGACTTTCCCTATTCACATTGCCATATAGTTTAATGACAGAAATATTCTGCGGTTTATAAAAATGAATAGTAATACTTTTTTCTTTATCAGAAAAAACAGGCTCCCATAGGCATGTGTCAAACACAAGCTTTTTGTCTGCAATATTCTTCACATCAATCATTTTGAAATCATGAACCGCATCAGCATTGCCTGAAGATGCAGTCGTCCTGCCGCAAAAGGCTAGATTATCTGTGCGGCGAATCCAGTATACTTGGTCACTGTTAATAATCTGATTTGCTTTAAGGAAGGCCCTTTGTGATAAATGACACCGGAGTGCCTTATATATCAGATTTTTTGATAAAACCGGATCTCTGCAGGGCTCCGGTACAGGAACTCGGACTCGGTCCCCCCAACAGTACACGGGATTATCGGTTTCAAATGAAAGATCTGCCAATCGTTTTCTGTTAAATCGTGTGGAATAAAAATGCAGGCTATTAAAGTCTACAACGGATTCAAATCCTGTATTGTAAGCAAATGCTTTTAACACAACTGGAAAGTATGTATTCTTTTCATCATTTAAAATATGTCCCATCGCTGTTTCAAAAGTAATAGAACAGGCCCTGTGATCTGGATGAGAATCAAGGTCTACCGCTATAATGTTAGACGGCTGGTACTTGCGAAGCAAGCTTTCTATATCTCCAAGGAACCCCTTCCGTGTGTAAGGCGTGTGTTCCCCAAATTCTGCCATAGAGAAATCTTCTTTGTCTGTAATGCCATAGGTTCTATTATGTCCATCAATGGTTACCGCATGAACTAATCCATGAGCATATGGAGACCTTGCTGCATCCAACCCCCCATCGGGGTAACCCAGAATGATGATATCTTCGTAAGGGACACCAAGCATTTTCAAAGCTGCAGCTGCCTCATGAATTCTTGTTTCGGCTAAAAAACTCCTATCTCCATTAGTTGCAAAAACACAGATAACGCGGAAGCCTTCTTGCCTCAAACCGTAAATTGTCGCTCCTGCCACATTGATTTCATCATCTTCATGAGGGATAAATATCATCACATCATGACCTTTAAATACATTTTTATAGGTAAAAGAAGAATGATTCATTTAAATTCGCCTTTCACTTCTTTTTATAATACAATTTTTTACTGATTCCAAATATACTCAAATGAATACTGTTTCATGGCCTTTCTTCCTGTATCACCCATTGTTTACAATAATCAGAACGACTCATCAACTCTTTTAAAGCTTCAACCAATTCATCAATAAAGCAGAAAACAAGAAATCCGCTTTCTTTATTCTCTATCAAGTCACTCACGATGGTATGGGCATAAAATCCAAACTACCGGAAGGCCGGATACCATGGCTTCAGACAAAGCAAGTGGAAATTTCCCTTCCCTGCTTGGAATACAGAAAATATTCACCACTGCATACACATCTTCCACATGATTTATTTCCCCATTCATATGAATAGCGTGAGAAAGATGATGTCATTCTATCCATTTTCTCATATGTTTTACATAGGGCACCCTTTCAGATTCAAAGAATTCCAAAATCCAATTCGGAAAGTCGGAAGTTAGATTGGCAAAAGCTTCTACACGTTATTACTGCGTGTAACATCACGCTCATATATCATAACGTATTTAAAAAGCTCAAAATTATTTTTTCCGGTTATTTCTCATGCCATAACTTCTGGAACGCAATAAAAAATCTAATATACCATCAGCTACCCGTTCCCTCTCCGATTTTATTTATAAAGACTTATCTATCCCTGAAATCGTAAAAAACCTCCTTATCATTTTAATCATTATAGCATATTACAGACTACACGGAAGAAAAATGCGATTTAATAGTAAGAGGATGACGAATAGGTCAACGGAACAAGATAACGAATATATTATAACCAATCAAATCATATGTTATCGCTTTTTTACTTCATTTACTATTTTCGCCTTGAATCAGCCTCAAAATACTTTATGAAATTGCAGGCCTGCCGACTGAATTCAACATATTCACGTTACCTTTTACGTTACATCGTATTACCTTTTACGTTAAAAATTGATCGTCAATAAAAATAGGCATCTTAACGCAACAATTCATACGTTAAGATGCCTGCTTTTATCGTGCTTGTTTCGTTTGACTCATTTTTAACTCAACATGTTGAGTTAAAAAATTTGACATCATTTTTAATTGAGTTAAAATAGCAGATTTGAGATTGCAGGGCTGCTCTGCGGCCCGGGTTCATAAGTCTCAAAGAGTGGCGGCGCCTTTGCCTCAGTATGCAGGGGCTGTGAAAAAAATGATGGAGTCCCTGTCAGATGGTTAGGCAATCCGGCAGCAGATGTCCCATCTTTAATTGACAGGGAATGAATTGACACAGCTGCTCTCCCCCTTTTCTTGTCATTTCCACGAAAGCACCGAGGAGTGGAGAAATCGCAATCCGTAGTGGGGAGGCCCCATGGTGATGGGAGATCTCTCGACTCAGAGTCTTCATAGAGCCCAGAACCATTTCTCCTGATGCCGACAGGCAGCTCCGCTCGAGATGACAATGGAGGTGGAGCGCCTGCGGTCATTTGCAAAAAATAGCGGCATAAAAAAGGGCTGTGAGGAAATGTAAATCATTTCTTCACAGCCCCTGACAGTTCGGCATGTGCTTTTTATCGCTTACGGCGAGCAATATAGAGTGGGGAGATTTCTCCACTTTCGTGGAAATGACCGTCAGGCAGGAAGGAGCCTGGCAGCTCGGCATGTGTTTTTACCGCCTGCAGCGAATGGCGCAGAGCGGGAAGATATCTCGATTTCGCTTCCGGCCCTCGAAATGATAGAGTGTGAAGCCCCGCTCCTGTCATCTGATGTCTAATCACCTGACATCCCCCTCAAATCTCTTCCCTCAAATCTTCTCCCCCACGTCAAAAACTCCTGAATCATCCCAATGCCGCTGCACGGTTGGGCTCAGGCCTTCTGCTTCGATGAATCGGCCAGGAGCAGCCGCCGAAGCGGAATATCTGTGTCGTCAAGGAAGAACAGGTATAGCCATATTTGCCACCGTCATGTCTGACAGGTCTTTCTTCAGGAGTTTTTATGGGGTATTTCATTGTCGGTGCACCGGGAGCGGCAGGACTCACTTGTGATGGCTTCGGTTCTTCTGTCCCCGTTTCCATGGAATGCGCGCTTTCGGGAAATGAAAGAATGTTGCCAGGCCTTCCCGCCTCTCTGTTCATATAGTCCAAAGGAATGAAAGCCGGTATCAGCAGGGGGCCGAGGAATGGGGACTGGGGACTGGAGACCCGGGACTCGGGACTGGAGACTCGGGACTGGGGACTCGAAGACAGGGATACGTCAGACGGTCAGGCTTCAGAGAGGCGTATCGCAGAATGTCTTTCCTAACAATAGAGACAGAGCTAAAGAGAGCGGGGCAATTTTTCAATTTCCCTTCCGACCCTCGAAATGACGAGGTGCGTAGTCCCGCTCCTGTCATCTGATATCTGCCGTCTGAGTGTCTGCCCTCTGAGCTCAAATCTCTAATTTCAAAAAGCGGCCCCTCTGGCAGGGTGCCGCTTTTTGTATCAGATATGATAGTAGGTCTTGTACCATTCCGCAAATTTCCGGAGGCCTTCGCGAAGGGTAGTGGCAGGGCGATAGCCGTAGTCTTTTTCCAGGGCTTCGGTATCCGCATAGGTGACGGGAACGTCGCCAGCCTGCATGGGCACCAGTTTCTTGTGGGCTTCGAAGTCGTAGTCTTTGGGAAGAACGCCGGCGCGAATGAGTTCCTGCTGCAGGATGTCTACGAATTGGAGGAGGTTTTCCGGCCGTCCACCGCCGATGTTATATACAGCATAGGGCGGAATGGGGAGGCCGTCTTCGCCGTTTTTCTTTTCCGGCGCCCCCTGCATGACGCGGATGATGCCTTCCACAATGTCATCGATATAGGTGAAATCCCGTTCACAGTGGCCGTAGTTGAAAATCTGTATGGTCTTTCCGGCCCGCAGCTTATCGGTAAACCCGAAGTAAGCCATATCCGGCCGTCCGGCAGGGCCATAGACAGTGAAGAAGCGGAGGCCTGTGGAGGGGATGTTGTAGAGTTTGGCGTAGCAGTGAGCCAGAAGTTCGTCTGATTTTTTTGTAGCCGCATAGAGGGAGACGGGATGATCCACTTTATCTTCGGTGCTGAAGGGAACTTTGGTGTTGCCGCCGTAGACGGAAGAGGAGGAGGCGTATACCAGGTGTTCTACGCCTTTGGCGCCTCCGTCATAGGAGTGACGGCAGGCTTCCAGAATATTATAAAAGCCGATGAGGTTGGATTCGATGTATACATCGGGGTTGGTGATGGAGTAGCGTACACCGGCCTGGGCAGCCAGGTTCACTACGATGTCCGGATGCCAGGTGCTGAAGATGTCTGTAATGCAGTCTTTATCTGCCAGATTGCCACGGATGAAATGGTATTCGCTTCCTTCTGCCAGGGCAGCCTCTTTTTCCAGTTCCTGCAGGCGGTATTCCTTCAGGGATACATCATAGTAGTCATTCATGTTATCAATGCCGATGATGCGGATATTCTTCACTGTAAGGAGCCGCTTCACCAGATTGGCTCCAATAAATCCGGCAGAGCCGGTGACAAATACGGTTTTTCCCTCTAATGTAATCGGTGTTTTCATATGTTTCTCCTTTATGCAGATGACAAGTAGGTTAAATTCTCTTTTCAGCTCCCAAAACCTTACGCTTTGGATCCCAGATATTTAAGATACAGGGAAATCATGTCTCCGTATTTTCCCTGCATACGGGCGGTACGGGCAGCCTGGTGGAGGTTTTTGTGTCCTTTGGGCGGCACCAGGGGTACGTCTTTCCAGGGGGATTTCTTCTGGATGGCGGCGTATTCCTGCACCACCGGCCATGCCTGCACCCAGCTGTGCCAGGGTTTGGCGTGGCCGGCGAAGTGGATGATGACCTGGCGATGATAGTTTTCATTCACCGGCTGTTTTTTGAAAAGGGACTGGCGGTCCAGGTTGTAGAGGTAGTTGTATTTCTTTTCAATGAAGAGGCATTTGCCGTCCAGCATTTCATTATGGATGTCTTGGTCATGGTGGGAGAGGCGGTTTCCTACCCGCTTCACATTTTCCTCTGCCCGGCGAACGATATCATCGAAGAGGCCTTCTTCCATCCACTGTTTCACGTTGATGAGCATCATGCCTGCATTGAAATAACGCTTCGTGTGAACCCGTTTCATCTGCAGTTCTTCTTTGCGGTCTGATACCACCGCCACATCATGTCCCTTGAAATCCAGATTTCTTAAATAGTCCAGAGAGCCGCGGCACATCATGTCTCCGTCCAGATAAAGAACCCGATCTGTCACAGGAGCCACTGTGGGAGCCACCAGGAAACGATAGAAAAAGGCAGCCACGCCGTCAGAGAGAAGAAGGGGCTTGAAGGCGCTGTCGTCAATAAGATGCACTTCCAAAGGGCTCTGCATAATCTGCGCCGCCTTCTCCAGTTTTCCCTTTTCTTCATCTGTCAGGTGATTCACAAAGAAATGGTAGCAGATGGGCATGTCCTCATTGTGGGCATGGACCGTAAGGGCCACCATACCCATGTGGGGAATGTAGTCTTCCGTCCCGGTGAGGGCGATGTGGAAATCTTCTTTTTCTGCCTTTCTGCCCAGATGAATGGTGTCTGTAACAGCATGGGAAAGAACGTTGCTCATGGATGTCTCCTTGTATTTCATGGAAATCGATTTTTGTAATATCAGAATCGGTTATATTTTATCATATTATAATGGCTTCTGTGTTCCATCTGCTATAATAAAGGCAGGTTTATCTCAAATTCATGAACGGCAGGGAGAAGAATATGAATCTTTTACTGGCAGATCTTCACAAATTCGTGGGCTACAGCGGCGGTATCGAGCATGTGCTGTCCCGCATGGCTTTTGCCATGAAGGAAAAGGGCTACCATGTGTCGGTGGTCATGGCAGATGAGAAGGAGGGCGCTTCTTTTTACCCCTTCCCCGAGGACTGCCATTTTTACAATCTTTTCCATATGGCCGGCATGAAGCCCATCCGCATGAGTTCTTTGGGGAAAGGGCTTCGGGAAATCACCCGCCTTTTCAGCAAGGCCGGCGCCAGGGAGCGGAATTACAGGATGCTTTCCGCCGCAGCGCCCCAGCTGGAGAGGGTGCTGGCGCTGGAGAAGCCGGATGTAATCATTTCATTCCGGGAGCCCACGGGCCGTCTGCTGCTGGAGGGGCTGGACACGAAGGTGCCGGTGATTTCCATGCTTCATAATGATCCCGATGAAATCTTCGCCCATGCGCCGTCAGGGGAAATGAGGGCTCTGGAAAAAAGCGCCCGTATCCAGGCTCTCATGCCTTCTTTCATAGAGAAGGCGGAAAAATATCTTCGCTATGACCGCTTCGTGTACATTCCCAACGCCGTATCCATTCCTGCCATCTCCGCCCAGCCCGGAATAGCGCGCAAAGTCCACACCATTACCAATGTAGGCCGCATTACCGGCCGCACCAAGAGGCAGCACCTGCTGGTGGAGGCTTTTGGCCTTCTGGCAAAGGATTTCCCCGACTGGCAGGTCAACCTCTGGGGCGATACCTATGACAAAACCTATGTCACCACCCTGAAGGGCATCATCAAAAAGCAGGGATTGGAAAGCCGGGTCCATCTTCGGGGCACCACAAGGGACATGGCTTCCGTGTGGAAGGAAACGGATATCTTCGCCTTCCCCAGCCACCACGAAGGCTTTCCTCTGGCCCTTACCGAAGCCATGGGCGTAGGCATACCGGCTGTGGGATACAGGAGCTGCCCTGCGGTGAACGAGCTCATCCATGACGGCGAGGACGGGTACCTCACCGACGACGGCGCCGCCCCCTTTGCAGAGGCTCTCCGAAAGCTCATGGAAGATGCAGATCGAAGGACGGCCTTCGGAAAAAGGGCGAAGGAACATATGAAGCCCTTCGCTCCGGAAGTGGTGTGGGATGAGTGGGATCAGCTGATCAGAGAAGTCTTGAGGTCCGGGGACTAGTGGCGGCTTCGCCTTTGGACACACCTTTGGACACACCTGCGGTGTGAAGGTTCAGAAGGTTCAGAGGGGAAGGTTCTTAAGATGGATGGGCCTTCGGCCCAAGGGTTCTTAGGTTTGACGGGGC
>ERZ791736.158-NODE-158-length-25217-cov-12.496701_pt1 | contig 25217 bp, 22 predicted proteins | sample MGYA00509940_ERZ791736 | MGnify/ENA primary metagenome ERZ791736 (study PRJEB30046, sample SAMN00792014) | human gut metagenome | study: EMG produced TPA metagenomics assembly of the A metagenome-wide association study of gut microbiota in type 2... | reverse complement strand
GGGGCCGCCAAAGGCGGCCCATTATAAAGAATCGGGTGATACCATTGGATTTATTTGGACATGAAGACCCCGAAGAATATGCGGCACGCCGCCATCGGGAACTTTATGAAGAGACGGAGAAGATAACCTATCCTTCCCATGAAGCCCTGGCAGAGGCCATCCGAAGCTGCAGCCGCTGCCCTCTCCGGAAAGAGGGAGGCCTGGGGCCCGTGCTTTCCACAGGACCTTCTGACTCGCCTCTCATGATCGTAGGGGAGGGCCCCGGCGGTGTCGAAGATGATTACGGAGGACCCCTGGTGGGCCCCTCCGGACAGCTTCTGGACAAAGCCCTCCTTTCCGTAGGCATTACCCGGGACCATGTGTATGTGACAAACATCGTCAAATGCCGTCCCCGGGGAAACAGGACACCTACCATGGAAGAAGGGCGGTTCTGCGGCTCCATCTGGCTGGCAGCGGAAATCGCCCTGGTGAAGCCCAAAGTCATCGTCGGCCTTGGCAAAGTGGCCCTCCGCTTCTTTTTGGGCCACGAAGCCGGCATCATCCGCTCCCGGGGCCACTGGATCGACTATCACGGCATACCGGTGATGCCCACCTTCCATCCCGCCTACCTCCTCCGGCAGAGCGGAAGAAGCCTGGTGGACGCCAAATGGCAGGTATACTACGACCTGCTGGCAGCTAAAGAAAAAGCAGCCGCCCTCTCGCCACAGTGGGTATGGAAAAGCGAAACCATGCCGAACCTTCTTGAAAACCTCACAGAAGAGCGGAAACGGCGGCATGAAGGAAATCATATATCATCATTACAATAAAAAGGGGATTGAATCAGTGAAACACATCATTCTGGCAGCGGCCCTCTGCGCTGCCCTGGGGACCTGCGGCCTGGCAGAAGTCAATGCCGCCGAAGAAGTATGGAACGGCCACGAAGAAGTGACTGTAATCAAAGGGAAAATCCTGAGGACCGAAACCGTAAAGAAAGCAGACCATCACAAGAAAATCCAAAAAACAGAGAAAAAAGAAAAAGCAGAAGGAGAAAAAGGCGCTCTCTCAAAAGAAGCGCCGGCCCTTGCTGCAAAAAAAGAAGCCAAAGCCTCTGCTGCTGAAACAGCCGTAAAAGAAGCCAAACAGGCACCAGCTGTGGAAAAAGCAGCAGAAACGGCGCCAAAAGACGCAGAAGCCCTGAAAAAAGCACCGGAGAAGCCTCGTTTTGAAGACAAGCGCATTGAAATCAACCTGGCCAGCCGCCTCCTCACCCTCTACCAGGGAGACGTGGGCATACACATGTATCCCATTGCCCCCGGCAAACCCTCCTCTCCCACCCCCACCGGCAGAAGAACAGTGGTGGACATGGAAATCAACCCCACCTGGATTGACCCCGACAGCGGCACCTCCATCCCGTCAGGCCCCGACTGCCCCATCGGCTACCGCTGGATCGGCATCGGAGGCAACTACGGCATCCACGGCACCAACGTGCCCTCTGCCATCGGCACCTACGCCTCCCACGGCTGCGTCCGCATGAACGAAGCAGACGTGGAAGACCTCTACGCCCATATCGTGAAAGGCATCCCTGTGGACATCCTCTATGAGCGGGTCGTAGTGCAGCGGGAAGCAGACCACACCGTAGTTTACTACATCTACCCCGACGGCTACGGCAAAGAGCCCCTGGACGTAAGCAAAGTCAAGGCCAAACTGGCCCCCTTCGGCGTGGCCTCCTGCGTATCGGACGATGACATCAAGCAGGCCATTGAAGCCTCCGATGGAAATCCCAGATACGTGGCCAAGGTTTACGACATCTATCTGGACGGCAGGAAACTGGATGCCAGAGCCTTCGGCAAAGACGGCCATATCTACCTCCCCGTCATGCCCCTGGCCCGGGCCGCCGGCATCAAAGCCGACTGGTCCTCCAACTGGAACCAGATCCGCACCCCCTATGGCAGCGCCAAGGCAGTTCTGAAAAACCGCTCCCTCTTAATCGACGCCGCCGACGCCCCTGCCCTCCTCCACCTCACAGGAAGCCTGGATGAGGACTATAACTATCAGATGAAATAAAAAAATCCCCCCGTGCTTTGGCACCGGGGATTTTTTTATGGGAAAAGTTTCCTGCTCGGATTGGAAACGCTGCTGCCTCATGACGGACAGGAAACTCTCCTTCCACGATTTCCAACACTAAAACCTCAAAACGGTGTATAATGAAAAAAGCATAATCACAAGGATCAAATATCAGGAAAGGTGGAAATACTATGTACAATCTGATTTTCAAAAGACGAAGCGTCCGTTTCTTCAAGGACACCGACATTTCCAAGGTAGACATGCGCGAAATCCTCCGCGCCGGCATGTGGGCCCCCTCTGCCAAGAACCGTCAGCCCTGGAAATTCATCGTAGTGAAGGGAGAAAGCAAGAAAACGGCACTGGCCCTCATGGAAAAGGGCATTGAAAGATCAGAAAAAGGTGAAGGCGTCCTGGCCGGAGCACCGGAACTCTTTACCAACGCCCGCTTCACCCTGCAGTGCATGAAACAGGCACCGGTACTGGTATTCATCGTAAATCCCCAGGGCCGCCCCCTCACCGACAACTGGACTGCCGCTGAAAAAATCCACGAACTTTCCGACGTACAGGCCATCGGCGCCGCTGCCGAAAACATGGCCCTCCAGGCTACCTCCATGGGCATCGGAAGCCTGTGGATCGGCAACATCTTCTTCGCCTACGACGAACTCCATGACTGGCTGGGCGAAGGGGAAATGGTCATGGCCATGTCCTTCGGCTACCCCAACCACAACCCCTGCCCCCTGGCAAGAAAGAGCGAAGACGACGTCATCGAAGTCCGGCTCTGAGAATAGCAAAAAGCACGGCCCCGCGGCCGTGCTTTTTTAGTTTCCTATCTGATATGACGCTGTTAGGTTTTACTGTATAAAAGCTAATTATTATCCTCATGATTTTTAATCCAGGTCAATAAGTTAGACCGGCTTTTGTCCCCAGAGGCTATCTGAAGAACAGTCGTGTAAAGCTCCTCTTGGGTATATGTCAGCATAATGCCATTCAGCGCAAGAAACACAAGCATAACATGAACTCCCAGTCTTTTATTTCCATCTACCATTGCATGATTTTCAAATAAGACCATATCCCAGGCAAGCCGCCTTTTCCTCTATCTCCGGATATAATTCAAATCCGTCATAAGTCTGAAAAGGCGCGGAAAGTGCTGAGTCTAAAAGCCCTTCATCCCTCATTCCCCTGGTTCCACCAAATTGATTGACCATATCGTTGTACATTCGAAGTACTTGTGCTTTGGTCAGTTTCTTCATTTAGCCAATACCTCATAAGCAGTCCGATTCTGTTGCATCAGCTTTTTAGAAATGGCTTCCACCTCTTCATCGCCGGCAGTTCCATCCTCTAAGGTAGAGAAATTCAGAATCAGATAGCGGGGCCGGTTATTTTTCATAATCACAGCCGCCCCTTTTTCATCCACCATGCGTGCTACTTTAGAAAAATTACGATTTGCTTCGGTCATGGGAATCATAGTATTCGTATCAATGCGCATAAAAATCACCTCTCCCTCATTTTACCAGAAAGGAGGCAGTTTTGTAGGATAAATTTATCCTACAAAACTGCCTCCTTAAAAATTTCCTATTTCATGGCGCCGCTGTCATTTCGAGGGTCAGCAGCGGAGCCCCGAAATCTCCCTCCACACATGACGTAGCTGCAGCTCGCACCAGCTCACCAGCCCACTGTATCACTCATTTCTCCTTAAATCCCTCTATATTTCCCTGCAGACTTTTTGCCGTATCCATGAGGCGGCCGGCCTTTTCCATGAGCTCATCCATGCGGTCATTCTTATACTCCTGCACCGTCATGCCGTCGGACAGATTCCTGCTTCCCGGACGGCCGCCGGAAATCTTCACATAGAGATCTCCCACCACGCCGGAACTGTCGATAGTAAATCTGGCATCCTCCGGAATCACCGTGCCCTCCCGGATATCCAGATCCAGCACCGCCTTCCCATCCTTCACATGAATCCTGCGCACCCGGCCCACAGAGACCCCGGCATAAAGCACCTGGGCATGATCCCGGATGCCCTGGGCATTGTCAAAAACGACATGAATCTCATAAAAATCCCTGTGGAACCAGCGGGAAGGCTCAAGAAATAAGCCGGCTGCGCCGATAAAGAACAGCAGGATAAATGCCACGATGCCTATTTTCGTTTCCCGGCTCATTTCTACGCCTCCTTACTTTAGAAAAGGTTCTTAAGATTGACCGGCCCGATGGCCGGAAGGTTCTTAGGTTTGACGAGGCTGATGCCCCGAGGGTTAAGGCGGCCGCTTCGCGGCAGCTTGTAAGCCGCTTTGCGACCCGGATTCAGAAGGTTCAAAGGGTTGTGGTGGCGGCTTCGCCGCAATTTTATAGCCGCCGCAGGCGCTCACCCTGCCTCCATGGAGTGGGCTTTATAACTACCCTCTGAACCAGCCCGGAAGACGAAGCCGTTCCCGGGCCGAACCCATCGTTCGGCGCGAAGCGCACGAACGATAGAACCCGGGCGCCTAAGGCGCCTGAACCCTCCTGCCTTCGGAAATATTGCCCAGCAGACAATAGCAGCAGTAAGCGTCCAGCTGCCAGCGGTCTTACTTAATCAGCAGTACCGGGCACTTCACGTGATGCACAGTGTAGTAGCTCACACTGCCAAGGAACATGGAAGAGAAAGAATTTCTTCCGCTGCTGCCCATGATGATAAGGTCTGCGCCGTCATCCTCGGCAGTGAGGGCGATCATCACCTCCGGCGAACCCAGGAGGATTTCCTGATGCACCTTCACCCCCTCCGGCACCCGTTTCATGAGACGGGCCAGCACGGCGGCTCCCTTTTCCTTCAGCGGACTGGTATCATCATTCTTTTCATTGAAATGGACCGTGAAATCCGGGGTACTCATGCCCTCCCCGTTGGCCACATAAATGACATGCACCTCTGCATCAAAAAGCTTTGCCATGTCCATGCCGTAATCGAAAGCCCGGTCTGACATTTTCGAATCGTCCACCGGAATCAGAATCTTATGTATCTCTCTATCTATCATAAAAATCCCTTCTTTCTGCCTGGGGAAATCGTACCCGCCAGGCCGCGATTTCAAAAAAGACAGACTATTTCACAATCAGTACCGGGCATTTGGCATGATGCACGGTGTAATGGCTCACACTGCCCATGACGAAAGAAGAAACGGAACCCTTGCCGCTGTTGCCCATGACAATGAGGTCCACTCCCTCCGCCTCAGCCGTGCGGATGATAGAAGACCCCGGCACACCGATGGTCACCATACGGTTCACCTTCACATCTTCCGGTGCGTCCTGGGCGTAAAGTGCCAGAATATCCTCGCCCTTCTTCTTCACCGAAGCCGTATCCGTCTCTGCCAGGCTCACCCGGTACACCGGATACATGAGGACGTCCGCATCCACCACATAAAGAAGAATCAACTCCGCCGCCGTTTTCTTCGCAAAAGCCACGGCGTAAGAAAAGGCTCTCTCCGAAGCATCGGAGCCATCAATGGGAACGAGTATTTTTTTGATGTCCATAATAAGACCTCCTTTGAACTGACACTTTCCCATAATTCCTTACCTATATTATAGCAGATTTTCCCCCTTCCAGACCCCCCTGCTGCCCCGCCCCCTGATATGACCCTTAGTCTAAAAAAACTTGCTTTATCGCTCAAAATTGCATATAATTTCTTTTATGCAGTCTTATCTATAACTGAAACTTATACATTGAAAGGATTACCACCGTGTTAGAAGCTATTTACAAAAGAAGAAGTATCCGTCATTTTCTCCAGAAACCGATTCCCCAGGAAGACCTGGACCAGATCTTGGAAGCCGGCATGTGGGCCCCCTCTGAAAAGAACGCCCAGCCCTGGAAATTCATCGTCATCCGCGGCGCCGAAAGGAAAGCCATGGTGAAATGCCTGAAGGAAGGCATCATGAAAAACAGAAAAGGCGAAGAAAACGCCATTTTCGGGAAGAAATACGAAAAATTCATTCCCTCCGCCATCTACACCGCCCGGGTGCTGGAACAGGCGCCGGTCATCGTATTCGTCATGAACACCAAAGGCCTGAACTACCGAGAAGACCACCCCAAGGACGAATACCTCATGGAACTGGCCGACATCCAGTCCATCAGCGCTGCCATCCAGAACATGTGCCTCGAAGCCACCAACCGTAACATCGGAAGCCTCTGGACCTGCAACGTCTTCTTTGCCTACGATGAACTAAAGGAATGGCTCCATGAAGACGGAGAAATGGCAGCTGCCATCGCCTTCGGCTACACCGACAAAGAAGTCCGCCCCCTGCCCAGAAAACCTATGGACCAGGTGGTAGAATACCGCGGCGACTACCCCGACGAATGGAAAGACATGCTGAAATAAAAAAAACAGTGGATTTTCTCCACTGTTTTTTTCATGCCCTCCTGCCAGGCAGGAGAAAAAGCAAAAAGCTGACAGCCACCCTCAATCCTCCACTCCTTTTCCCATGGAAAAACGCCTTCGTCTGCGGGGAACGAAGGCGTTTTCAGGAACCAAGAGCGTGGCTCCTTTAAAATACTGCCAGAGGAAAGGAGGGGATTCATTGCCCTGCCGCCATCACTAACGAGCTCAATTCCGGATCCACATTTCATCTGACTATGAAAAAAACGAATCGCTGAGGTTGTGATGCTAATACAAATCTACAAACGGGGTTTATATGCAGACAGCAGCAGGATTTCCTCTGACAATGTGGTGGAGATAAGACCTTTCTTACCTCTGGCCTTAGTATAGCAGAAATAGCAAAAGAGTCAAATATCAAATAGTAAAGTTTCAATATGTGCATCTTGCATTCAGCTCATACATGAGCGGCGAGCGGGGAGGAGAGACGGCAGACGGATTGGCGATAGAAATTAGACGACAGTTGTCAGACGTCATCGGATGAGCTCTGCCTCATGGTCTGCAGCACACATGGTCATATAGTTTCTGCCAGCAGTCATTGGCTTCACTCATGCCATAGGATTCAGGAATTTCACTGAAAAGCATATTGCGTATGGCATACTTCATATTTGCCCTCGTCTGCTCCTTTTCTTTCCAATGGTCCAGTTCTTTTTCTTTGTCCTTCACCAGTTTAACCATATCTTTGGCGCATTGCTTGACCTGGGCAATTTCTTTGGCGTTTAGCTTTTTGGCGGATACCAGAAGGTCAAAAACTGCCAGCTGCTCCTCATTGTCAAATCCTTCCCTCACATAGCGCTGCTGTTCTTCCGTCATTGATTCAGCCAGATGAAGGATTTCTTCAAATTCCTGCTGCAGTACCGCTTCATTTTTCTGCTCATTGTATCCGGTAATGATTTCCTCATACCGGGCATACAGCTCCCTGCGAAGGTCATTGGAATTGATTTCCAGCATATGGAGAAGCTCTTTTTTCACAGCCGCTTTAATGGTCTCCAGCACCAGAGCCTTGTGCTTCCGCTTTACAAATTCCGCATCCAGCTTGTCAAAGTCGATTCGCGATAAATCAATTACCGCATTGGGCTCATTCTGGGCAGCCCCGTCCATTTGGATATTCCGGTTCATGATTTCATGGACCTTCACCAGAATAGGCGTGTAATCTTTCTCCCTTTTCTTTGGCAGGAGAAGGCGGGCAATGGAAATCAGGATTCCCTTCTTCTGCTTCTCTTCCTGATTCAGAGTATTTTCTTCCAGATACCGGGAAAGGCGGAAAATATTACGGGTAAGGAAGAGGAAGTCCTTCTTTTGCTTCTCATCGCCGCAGAGAAGGTCTGCCCCGTCCTTCATCCGCTCCAGCACATCCAGATTTTTCGCTTCCAGTACGCTATCGATAGAAAATCCAAGAGTCCCAAGGATATGCTCTGCCTCTGCCATAAGAGAGAGCACCTTTTCTTTAAGGCGCCCCATGTCCAGTACCACATCGCCGCCGCTGCTTCCTTCACGGAATGCATAGTCGTTCAATGCCTTCAGGAGCGGCCGCAGGATACCTACGTAATCAATAATGACGCCATTGTCTTTCCCATCATCCACCCGGTTGGCCCGGGCAATGGCCTGCATGAGATTATGGGCCTTCATGGGCTTATCCATATACAGGTAAGTCAGGCTTTTCACATCAAAGCCGGTGAGCCACATATCACACACGAAAGCCACGCGGAAAGGATGATTCCTGTCCTTGTAATCTTTCTTCAAATCATCCAGGTGCTGTGTCAGGAGCTTCCGGTAAGGCAGAATCCGAATGCCCCACTTTTGGAAATAGGCCTCCTCATTCTGGGAAGAGGAAATAATCACATGCATATCCGTTTCTTTCATCCAGTCGATTTTGCGGGACAGCGCTTCATCTACTCCCACCAGGGACAGCTTCTTCTCCAGTTCACTGATTTTCTCCTGCCAGAAGGACTGTACCAGCTCATACATCATCACCGCCGACACCCGGTTCAGTGCCACAAACATAGCCTTCCCCGTGCCCCAATGACTGGAGTAATGATTCACGAAATCCCGGGCTATCCTCTCCAGCCGCGGACGGGCCATGAGAATATGGACCTGTTTTTTGAAATGCTGCTGCAGTTTTTCCTTCCCTGCCTCATCATTTTCCAGAGAAGAATCATCCAGTGTATCCACCAGCTCCTTTGTCATTTCAGGATTATGGAGATGGAGAATTTCCTCGCCTCTATTTTCATAATACAAAGGCACCGTAGCATGGTCCTCAATGGCGCAGCGGAAATCATAAATTGAAAGATACCCGCCGAAGGTACGCTCCGTCAGGTTATCGAACTTGAAAATCGGCGTGCCCGTGAACCCGATGCGGGATGCCTCCGGCAGCAGTCGCAGCATATTTTCCGCAAATATTCCATACTGGCTCCGATGGGCCTCATCGGAAATCACCAGGATTTCATGGTCTGTATGGATAGGCAGTGCTTCCGGATGGTTAAATTTCTGGATTAAAGTAAAAATAAAGGTCCTGTTCCCCTTCAGAAGAGAAATCAGCTCATCTCCACTGGTAGGCATAGACTGCTTCTTTTCCTGTTTCGTCAACATGCCGCAGCCCTCAAAAGTGCCTGCCAGCTGGTCATTCAGTTCATCCCTGTCCGTAAGCATCACAAAAGTCGGTGAACCGCCAAGCACCCGAAGGATTTTCTTCGTGAGAAAAACCATGGAATAACTTTTGCCACTCCCCTGGGTATGCCAGAAGACGCCGAGTCTTCCATGCTTCAGCTTTCTTTCCTTATAGGCCGCAAATGCTTCATTCACTCCCAGATACTGGTGGTTATGGGCCAGGATTTTGACAGCTGTCCCATGGGAACGGTCGAAAAGAATGAAATTCTCAAGAATATCCAGCAGATTTTCCTTCGTGCACAGCCCCTTCAGCATGCGCTTCAATTCCACATGGCTTTCATCATGTTCCTTCAAATGCTTCCACTGGGCAAAGAAACGGTAGCTGCTGCCCAGGGTACCTACCCTGGCATCACTGCCATTGGACAAGATGGAAAAGGCATTGTAATAGAAAAGCTGTGGCACCGTGTGCTGGTAATCGGTGTAATTATCTATATAGGCATTTTCCACATCCACGTCCGGCCGCTTGAACTCAAAGAAAATGAGGGGAATCCCGTTCACAAAGCCCACCATATCGGCCCGGCGGTTATAGCTTTCACTGCCGATGCGAAGCTCCATCACCGCCAGGAAAGAATTCCTCTCTGTCTGCCGAAAATCAATGAGCCGCGCCTTTTTCATGGCTGTCCCGCCGGAAGGAAGGTCCACGGTCACCGGGATGCCGTTCAGGATATAGTCATACTTCTTTTCATTGATAGTAAGAATTCCTTCACCGGCTGCATGGGCCAGCATGGCAGACAGCGCTTCCTCCACCTGCTTTCCGTGCATCCAGGGATTCAGCCGCTTTAAGGCCTCCCTAAAATAGCGGACAAGAAGCACTTCTTCCGTAGATGCCCTGCCCAGAGAACCTTCCCGGCCGATGACTTCATGATTGTAGGCATAGTAGGTCTTCCACCCCAGCTCCTCCAGCACCTCCGCCGCCGGAAGCTGGACCAGATTCTTTTCGGAAGCATCCATATCCATACTTACACCTCCACTTCACCGCTCATCAACTTCGGAAGCAGCCTGTCCCGGGCTTCCTGAAGCAAAGTAATCATTCTATCAAATTTGGCAATTTGAGAATAAAGTGCAGCAGCTTCTGATTCAAATGATGTCAAAATCCTTTTCGGTGGAATAAGTAACTCAATTTGATTTACATCTTTAGCGTATACATGAGGCTGAGCAGAGCCTTTTTGTAAATTTAGCAAGATATTTGGATTTGATTTTAAAAAGCAATATATCCAATACAAATATTTTGTTGCGCTATCCCCTAAGAAAGAGCAGTCAGATGCCCATACATTTTCATGATATAAATTAACATATCCGGCATTGGCACCTGAAGCGCTGATAGTAATAACCGGTCCTATTACATTATACTCATTACAATAGAAAGAGGGTGATATCCCTCCTGCAATCACAGGAATAGGTCCAGATTCTATATTTGCACTGATAATTGTCTTGCCCCGGTTGAATTCACCTATATCTGATAATGTGCCAGTCCTCCATCCTTCCTCTTTACTATCATGTAAATGAGTTTCCCATCCGGGATAATGAAATTTCACAAACCATTCCTTATACAGCCGCTCCGCCGCTTCTTCCAGCAGCTTTATCTGGCGGTGGTTATTTTCGATGAGGTCGTCATAGGCCGAGAGAATGGATGCGATTTTCTGTTGATTATCAATGTCAGGCAAGCATAGTGGAATATCTTTCAGTATTTCAGTATTTAAATTTAACATGGTTGATCCAACTGCATGATTTGTCACCCATCCAATTATACTATCTAACTGTAAGTAATAATAAATAAACTTAGAATTAGCTTTCCCATGGTCAAGACTAATTTTCAAGCAGCCAGTTCCACAAAGCCACCCTTCATTTTCACTGCCAATATATGCACATCTTCCTATATCACCTCTTCTGGCATATACAATATCTCCCCTTTTAAGCTGATGTCTCCTAAGTCTTTTTACCTGTTCCGCTGAAACTTTTGCAATTTCTTCTTCATTGATTTTTCCATCTTTAATATTTTTAGGCATCACAACTGGAGTTCCATGTTTTGAATAATCCGACTGATGTAATTGTGAACCAAATGGGCCAGTTTGAACAAGTAATGAGATATCTCCCAGCTTCACTTTATCCCACGTCATAGTCCCAGGTCCTCCAGATTCTTTGAGATGGTCTTCATGAGGCCATTCGATTCTTTCTGCAGAGACAGAAGTTCCTTGTGGATTTCCTTCATGCGGTCATGGAAGTCCACGCCATCATCTTCCTCCGGCGCCACACCCACATAGGCGCCTGGTGCGAGGGACCATTTCTTATTTTCGATTTCCTTCCGGGACGCCACATAGCAGAGGCCGGGGATATTCCGATATTCTCCGTCTCCAAATTTATCAGTGAGCCACTGGGCTTCTTCCAGAAGGACTGCCAACTCAGAAAAGCTTTCCTTCGCTTCCTCCAGTGCTTTCTGCATGTCCTTCTTGTAAGCCGTCCAGCGGACTTTCCTGCCGCCGGTAAGGGAATCCAGTTTTTCCCGCTGCGCTTTGCCCCGAAGGTTTCCGATTTCATCCATCACCTGTCCGGCAGCAGCAGAAAGAAGATTTTCTGCTTTTCCCTTTGTAACCAGGCCATAGCAGTCGGTAATGGAATGGGCCTGCCCGATTACCTTTTCCGCTTCGGTAACAGCCTTTGCTATTTCTTCTCTTCCCTCCGGATAAAGAAAAGCAGAAAGGGTCTCACAGTCCTTCTTCCATGTTTCCACTGCTTTTCCTGCTTCCTTCAGGTAAAGCGCCAGCAGTTTTTCATACTTATCCTTTTCGCCGCGGTACAGACTGACAATGGCTTTCAGATTCGCCAGCTGCCAGGACGTCCATTCATTCAGCGTCCTGTCCACTACGGTGTAGTATTTCCGCGCATCAATAAAGAGCACCCGGTCCAGCAGTTCTTCTTTTTTACCTTTATCAAAGAACCAAAGAGTGCAGGGCAGCGATTTCGTATAGAAGAAATTATTATTTACACTAATAAGTATATCTACATGCCCCGTGGAGACCAGCTTCCTCCTGATTTCCATATCTGCACGAGCAGAACTGTTTGACGCAGCATCTGCCATGACAAAGCCAGCCCTTCCGCTGCCTGGTTTCAGGTAGGCATAGAAATAGGAAATCCAGAGATAATTGGCGTTGGAAAATTCTTTTGCCTTATTGATAGCCGGAGTGCCGAAGGGAAGCCGCCCCGCCTGGATGCATTTATCCGATTTCACTTTATCCACATTAAAAGGTGGATTAGCCATGACGTAATCACAGCCGCCCTCCAGATGATGGGCATCGCTGTAGAAAGTATTGGCATCTTCACCATAGAGAATCTGCCCCGACAAACCGTGGACCGCCATATTCATTAGGCACAGATGGCCATTGTACTCCACCTTTTCCTGCCCCTTAAAGGTCATCACATCATTGGCCGCCATTCCTTCCCGATTGATAAAATCGCCGGTCTGTACAAACATGCCGCCGGAACCACAGGCCGGGTCCAGCAGGATGCCCTTCTTCGGTTCCAGAACGTAAACAATCATTTTCACCAGAGATTTGGGCGTGAAAAAGACCCCATCGTCCTGGGCTACGTTCTTGGCAAACTTATTCAGGAAATATTCATAAATCCGGCCAATAATATCGCCGCCCACATCATCCAGTACATCATTATTGAAAAGGCGGAGCAGTTCATGAAGCAGGGCGTCGTTATTAAATGCATGATATTCTTTGGGAAGGATACCTTCCAGCTGGGACGATTCCTTTTCAATGAGCTCCATGGCATGGTCCAGCATTTCCCCCAGGGATGTAATCGTTTCGCCCCGGTCATTGAGAATGCCGCAGGATGATACGTTGTCCGGAAGGTTCACAAGGAAATCATACCTTGCTTCCGGTGGAATATATAAAGCGCTTTTAGACTTAAATTCATCTTTTTCCACCGGCAGCGGCTTCCCATGAAAAGTAGGCCTGTCCTTCAAAAGCTCCTGCTCCACCATTTTGTACCGGCCAAAGGCATAGCGAAGAAAAATAAGCCCCAGTACCGGCATACAGTATTGATTCGAGGTAAGCTTGGAATTGGCCCGAAGGTCATCGGCCGCTTTCCATAGATTATCTTCCAGCTTTCTCAATCCCTTTACATCCATACCTGTCTCCTCCGATTTCCCTGATTTCTCCTGTTTTCTTTATTGTACATGATATGAAAGTCACCTGCCAGCAGGGAGAAAAGGGAATCTATACGTCATAGCAGAATTTTTCAAAAAATTTTCGAGACCAGAGGGTCTAAAAATGAAACATCTCCTCATTTTCAGCTGCACCAAGGCCTTCTGTAATCCCGTCGAACTGTTCGGAATTTCCGACCAGTTCAAAGAACCGCAGATTATATCGAAATTTATGCAGAGCCCCATTCCGCAAGCTGCACTGGAGTGGATGAAAGCCCGGGAAACGGATATCAGATTAGCAGACAATAACGCAGGGAGGTTTTGGGCAAAATAAAATACCGATTGAAATGAATCAATCGGTATTCCGGCATGTGGTTTGATTAACTTCATCCTCTCCCATCTCTAAACTGCCTATGCGGCAGTGAACGCTGGCACGCCTATGGTGAGGGTACTGCTCATTTTCTAAACTGCCTATGCGGCAGTGAACTGACCATTTCCCGAAAAGAAAGCTGTACTTATCGAGAGTCTGCACTTTCTTCCTTATTTTACCAAATATTTTTTACTTCTAGCAAATCATCGTAAATATGGGCTTTCCCGGACTCAGGAATTTTCATTGATCATTTAATGCCCCATGAAAACCTTCACCCCTGCAACTGTCACTGCTGCCCCTTCTTTTTCCGCCACGCCAAAAAATCCCTGAAACGGGCACCGAAATATGGTAAATATCTCTTAACGTCCCATTTCCTGCCCCGGGAGGGCAAGATTGAAAGACCGGATTCATTGATTACACACTTCGCTGATAAGGATGTTTCCATTTGATATATTTCTGTTAAAAAACTGCTCATGATTTCTTCCGGAAGGAAAGGTTGGGCCTCCTCGAACAAAAAAACAGGCCATCCTCTGAAGCACCGCTCTGGGCGGAGAGAGGATGACCTGTTTTTTAGTTTCTCTTATTTTTGTGCAGCCCGAATAAAGCTAAATTTACGTTAATCCAGTTCGCCGCTGGCGATACGCCTGCCTTCCTCGTCATGACGGAAAAGGTGGTTTTTCCGTGAGCGGAAGCGGATTTTGACTTTATCATTGATATGAAATTCACGATCTCCAAAGACTACGGCCGTAAGAATCAGCCCCAGCACATCCAGCTTAACCACTGTTTCCATTCCACTGGGAAGGGCTGAGTAAACTTTGGCTTCAATGGTACCTTCATCAGAAATTTCAATATTTTCCGGTCTTATGCCTAAAAGCAGGGATTCGCCTTTCTCCGCTTCCATGGAATCTAAAGCATGGAAATGGATTGAGGCTGATCCCATATGCAGAAGCACTTCCTGCTCCTGCCTGCTTTCTACTTTCACAGGAATCAGGTTAATGCTTGGATTACCTATAAAATCCGCAGTAAATGCATTAGACGGGCAGTTATATACAGTCAATGGTGCGTCAAATTGCTGGAGTTTACCTTTTTTCATAAGGGAAATCCGGGTAGCCAGTGTCATAGCTTCCAACTGGTCATGAGTTACATATACAAAGGTGGAATCTGTTTCCATATGGAGACGTTTCAGTTCCGAACGCATTTCCATGCGAAGCTTTGCATCTAGATTGGATAAGGGTTCATCCATGAGAAGAATGCGGGGACCTGTTGCCAAAGTGCGGGCTATGGCAACACGCTGCTGTTGGCCGCCGGAAAGTTCTGCCGGATAGCGGTCTTTATATTCTTCAATCTGCAGCATTTTCATAAGCTTGGAAGAACGCTCCCTGATTTTTTCCTTTTCCCAGTTCAAATTTTCAAGGCCAAAGGTAATATTCTGGAGCACTGTCATATGTGGCCAAAGGGCATAATTCTGAAACAGAAAGCCAACGTTCCGCTTCTGCGGCGGTACATCAATCCCTTTTTCAGAAGAAAAGACGGTCTGTCCATCAATAATGATTTCTCCTGAAGTCGGCGTTTCCAGGCCTGCAATCATACGCAGGGTCGTTGTTTTACCACAGCCTGACGGCCCCAGAAGGGTAATGAAATCGCGGTCTTTTATAACCAGATTCAAATGGTCTACGGCGTTGGTATGATCAAATGTTTTCGTGACGTTTTTTAAGATAATTTCAGGCATCTTCAACCAATCCCCTTATCAATAGACGCTCCGGTGAGCTTATTAATAATCCAGTTCACAAATAATACGACAAATACGATCAGCAGGTTAATGGCATTGGCATACTGATTCCAGCCTTTTTCGTTGTACTGGAAAAGCATGGTTGTCAATACAGCCGTAGACGGTGTAACAAGCAGGATAAAGAGAGATAACTCTCTCATGCAGGAAATAAACGGCAGCAGATACCCTGAAAGGATGCTGGTCTTCTGAATAGGAATAATAATACGGACCATACGCTTCCACCAGGGAATCCCCATAATAATGGCTGACTCTTCTATTTCATTTCCCAGCTGCAGCATACAGTTGATGCCGGATTTGGAGGCAAAAGGCAGATATTTTACTGTTCCAATAAGGGCCAGAATGGCAAATGTACCATAAAGAGCAGGAATCGGTCCACGTGGAACACTGAACATAGAAAGGTAAATAGCCCCGAAAGCCATACTTGGAATCAGGTAGGGGAAAAAGGTCAGATGGCTGACTGCATTAGACAGGAAAGTCCCCTTTTTGCGAACAATGGAATATCCGGCCAGAATGCCAATGGTACCGGCAAAGAATGCACAAATCACTGAAAGCACAAGGCTGTTTATCAGTCCGCGATACACGCTGTGATTTCTAAGAATTCCAGGTTCTCCATTAGCAATGTCTGTCGAACCGGCACCGGTCCAGAAAACGGTACTGAAGTTGCTGAGTGAATAATTTCCCGGTTCCACAATGAAGGATTCCACCGCGAAAGTAATAAGCGGTACTATCGTTACACAGATAAGAAGAATAGAAAGAATAACGGAAAGAGGGTTCCTGAGTGAACGCAGCTTCACCAGAGAAATCTGGGAACTTTTCCCGGTAATCGTTGTATAGGATTTACGGCTGTCCAGTACTTTCTGGTTCACCAGCATAATCCCTACGCCAATCAGGATAAGCACCAGAGCCATGAGATATCCATAACCCGGGTTTAACCCCTGCAGTGTTCTATAGAGCTGGGTCGTAAGCACCTGATATCGCACCGGCGCCCCAAGGAAAGCCGGCACTGCAAAAGCACTCATGGAACTTGAAAACGCGAGAAGGAAAGTAGAAAGAATCGCCGGTTTCACCATAGGCAGAGTGATTCTCTTTAAAATCTGCATCTGCGATGCATGGAGAAGCTGTGCAGCTTCTTCCAGATTAGCATCCATATGCTTCAGAATCCCGCCTATCAGAATATAGGCAAAGGGTGCATAATGCAGTCCCTGAACCACAGAAATCGGGAAAAAGCCATAGGCGAACCAGTTGGGCGTAACAATTCCGGTAAGTGCCGTGAATATGCCGGGCACCCCGCCTACCAGTGGATTTCTAAAAAAGTCCAGCCATGCCAATGCCAATGTCCAGGAAGGCATGATATAGGGAACCACAAACAGTGCTGAAAGCAGTGGTTTAAACCGGATGTCACTTCTCGTAATAAGCCATGCCATCCCGCCCCCGCAGCCAATTGCAATGACACAGGTAGCAATGGAAATCATAATAGTATTCCAAAGCGGTTTATAAAAAATATTAATACTGTTCTGACCATCCATCAGTACCTTGCGCCAATGATAATCCGTAAAATCTCCTGCATGCGTTCCATGAATACGCATAACCTCAGAAGAATGAACCGTCACTGTATCCATAACGATGGAAAGCAGCGGCAGAAGTGTAAGAAGTACCAGGGCCACAAAAAGCACCACCAGTATCACATTATAAGGCTTCCGGAAAAACATCTTCAGCCTGACAGCTGCATTCATAATTAAGACCTCATTCATTATATAGAAAACCGGGAATGAGGGAGAACCGCGCTGATCGCTTCACAGATTCCCGCATCATGTCCCGGTGTTCCAATACTTACATAGATTTCTTTCAGATAAACTGACTGATAAATTCTTCGACTTCCGCACGATGTTCAAAAATATACTGCGGATCATCGCCTACAAGTACCTTTTCCCATTCAGCCAGCGGTTTATCTCCTTTAGCTACAGCAATGGTCGTATTACCGGAATAGGTACCCATATCGGAAGACCAGCTCTTGAATCCTTCCTGTGTCATCAGGTACTGGATAAAGAGTTTTGCTGCTGCCGGATGTTTTGCGCCTTTCACCATCAGCACATACTCCGGATAATAGAAGCCGGAATATGGATTAATGTTATCCGCAGCTGCCAGGGCCAGGTTCTTTTTATCTTTATAACGAATCTTGGAATAGTTCAAAAGTCCTACAGCCGTGTTATCCTGACCCTTCACACCGATGGATTCAGTCATAGATGTATCACTGGATCCCATAACAAGACCATTGGTAAAAGCCAGCTTAATCCATTCATACCCTGCATTAGGCGTAGTCAGTTCCAGTTTCTTGTGATAATAATCTTCATAGGCTTTGGCCAGTTTGTCTGATATCTCAGGCTTTGTAAGCATAGTCAGGAAATTGGCATTAATACCTTCCTGCATCGGACTCTTAAAGAAGAATTTCCCCTTCATGGATGGATCTGTAAGCTGCCAGATATTGGAAATCGGACAGGGCTTCCCGTTTTCATCGTTATACATAAATACCTTATTCATGTAGGCAAATACAAGAGGCGTCTGATTCTTCTCAGGAATATCACCTTTCAGGTCTGCCGGGATGTAATTTTCAAGATAGCCGCTTGCCAGAAGTTCTCCATACACACGGCCTGAATCCTGACAGATAACCATATCCGCACCGTCTGCATTTCCCTTCACTTCAGTAGTCACCTTATCAATCAGTTCAAAATCCTTCATGTCGCTGGCTTCCACTTTGATGCCATATTTCTTTTCAAATCCGGCACCGGCCTTAGCAACACGGCTGGTAATAGAATAGACCTTAACGACCCCTTCCTTTTTAGCCTGATCAACCAGGTCAGCCTCTTTTTCACTTTTTACCTGAACAATATTTATAGAAGCCTTACCGGAAGCAGCACTGCTATCAGCCTTACCGGAACCGCCTCCACAACCTGCCACCAGCATAACCGCAAAACCTGCTGCCGCTGCAGCAATGAGACAACGCTTGAACCGATTCATTTTGTCCTCCCTTGGAATTTCTGAAGTTAAATCGCATGACTAAAATGAAATGCAGGCTTTTTACAAAGTCTTTACAATATTATATGCCCTATCCCTATAAATAACAATTTGAAAGCATATGAAAGTAATTTATAAATCGCTATAAAGTGTACTCAACCACCTGAACCGGCCAAAGCTGTGCACTCTTCATCAGTTGGTTCCTTTTCCATTTACATATTTCTCCCTTCGCCGGCCTGTCATTTCCTAAAAGACTCACGCTGCCCTCTCCTGCTCCATATATATCGAAAACCACGCAAAAAAACTCCCTGAAATCCTGAAGCGGGCACCGAAAGCGCTTTGGGAATTCCAGGAAGTTTTTCTATGAAGTTTTCAGCCGGCTGACAGGGAAGCGATCATAGGGGAGGGCGGCGATCCTGCTTTCCATGGATGTGCGCAGGCAGGATGTGGCGGCCGCTCTTCCGGGCTCCTCGCTTCTCTGTCTATAGAGTCATCCTGGCCGCATCGGTGTCTCACGGGCTGTCGCAAAGGGGGCGGGGAAAGAGTATAATAAGGTAAATAATCTTTTAAAGAAGCGAGGAAATATTATGAAAATTGCCATTGCCGGTACCGGCTATGTGGGACTGTCCAACGCCATTCTTCTTGCCCAGCATCATGAGGTGACTGCGGTGGATGTGATTCCGGAGAAGGTGGATATGGTGAACCGCCGGGAGTCTCCCATTGCGGATGCCTACATCGAGGACTACCTGAAGCATAAAAAGCTTTCTCTCACTGCCACTCTGGACGGGGACAGTGCTTACCGGAAGGCGGAGCTCATCATCATTGCGGCGCCTACGAATTATGATGATGTCACCGGCCATTTCGATACGAGGGCGGTGGAGTCCATTCTGTCCCAGATCCAGCGGGTGAAATCGAAGGCGCTGGTAATCATCAAGTCTACCATCCCCATCGGCTATACGCAGAAGATTTCCGAGAGGTACCCCGCCCTTTCCATCCTCTTTGCACCGGAATTTCTCCGGGAAGGAAAGGCGCTCTATGACAATCTCTATCCTTCCCGCATTATCGTAGGGATTCCGAAGGGGAAGGAACATCTTCTTTCAGGGGCCCGCCTTTTTGCGTCCCTCATGCAGGAAGGGGCTATAAAGGAAGAGATTCCTGTGCTCATTACAGGGTCTTCGGAAGCGGAGTCCATCAAGCTCTTTTCCAATACGTTTCTGGCCATCCGGGTGGCTTATTTCAATGAAATCGACACCTACGCCGAAGAAAAAGGACTGCGCACCGCCGATATCATCAAGGGCATGGGCTATGATCCCCGCATCGGCGATTTCTACAATAATCCTTCCTTCGGCTACGGCGGCTACTGCCTGCCCAAGGATACGAAGCAGCTTCTGGCCAATTACAGGGATGTGCCGGAAACCATGATCCGCGCGGTGGTGGAGGCCAATGAAACAAGGAAACAGTACATTGCAGACCATATCGCTTCTCTTTCGCCAAAACGGGTGGGCATTTACCGCCTCACCATGAAGAGCGGCAGTGATAATTTCCGCTCTTCCGCCATCCAGGGTATCATCGAAAGGCTGAAGGAAAAGGGCATAGACCTTATCATTTATGAGCCTACCCTGGACAAGGATACTTTTGAAGGTGTGCCTGTCACCCATGACCTGGACGGTTTCCGGGAGACATCGGACATCATTCTGGCTAACCGGGTAAGTGAAGATCTCCTGCCGGTAAAGGGGAAGGTGTATACCAGGGATCTGTTCTCCAGAGATTAGCAAAAAGGTTCAGAGGGTTCATAAGGTTCAGAGGGGGAAGGTGGCGCCTGGCGGCGCAAATAGGAATAAAAAAGGCGCCCCTTCGCGGCAGGTTGTATAGAAGGGTTCTTTGGATGGACAGGCTTGTCGACTTGAAATTCTTGATTTTTATGGGTCCAGAGGCTGGAGTCAATGCCCTCTGCAGAAGGGGCCTGACGGCGCAAAAGGTACTGCCATGATGCGTTCTGGAAGGCACAGAATAAGGCTCTCCCATACAAAAAGAGCTGTGAAAAAAATCATTATTTTTTCACAGCTCTTTTTTATTTGCCCTGCCACACAGGGTCGTCTTTGATTTTCTTCTTTCTTTCGAAGGTGGTGGCGTTGTCCATGTTGATAGCGTAGTCCTTCGAGGAGAAGTCATACTTGGACTGGTAGAAATTGGTCTTTGCCTGCCAGATGCCGGTGACGGTGTCGAAGGCCAGGTCGTTGGTGAAGACCTGCTGCTCATGGGATTTCAGAGCAGGCATGAGTTCCGGATGGGCGGCCTGGTAGTCCGGCGAAAGGTAGACGAAGAAGGGAATGTGTACCATGTCGTAGTAGAAGGGGGAGGTGGTGTGGTAGTGCTTCATATTTTCGCCGTGGTCGGAGAAGTAAATCATGGATTTCAGGTTCAGGTTTGCCTTGGCGTATTCGAAGATGTCCTTCATCACCTGGTCGTCGTAGGCGATGGTGAGGTCGTAGTCATGGTAGGGGTCTTCTTTGGAAATGCCCAGTTTGTCCCGCAGGTTCACAGGCACCCGGGCAATGTAGGTGTAGTGGCTTCCATCGATGTTGATGAAGATAATCCGCTTTTTGGCAGGCGGCAGTTTCTTCAGCACTTCCAGGGTGTAGCCGTCATAGTTCTTTTCCCAGTAGGAGTCGTCGCAGCGTTCTGCAATCATGGTGACGCCGGCGCTGGACATGGAACTCCGGTTATGGAAGGAAATCCAGTCGGTGCGGTAGCCGGCGGCTTTGGCCACATCCACCATGCTCACCACGTCTTCAAAGGACATGTCGCTGTACTGGTTGGCGCTGGTCATGGCGTAGGACAGGGAGAAAAGGGTATTGGGGAAATTGGAGTAGGCCTTGTATCCCAGGGCAAAGTCCTTTGACTTGGCCATTTCCGAAAGCCAGGGGGTGGTATTTTCCGGATAGTCCGGCGTGAAGGCTTTCATGTGGTCCCTATTGGCGCTTTCGCCGATAATGACGATGTGGGTGCCTTCGTCAATGCCGTTTTCCGGATTCGGCGGGATGAAGGTCATGGTTTTGACATTCTTGTCCAGGTTGTCGTTCAGTTTCTGGAGGAGCTGGAATTCGCTGCCTGAGGAGTTCAGTGCTTTAATGATGGAGGCAGGAAATACATGGGTAATCTGACGGTAGAAGCCGCCGAAGAAGAGGATAGAAATCACTGCCAGACCGATGGGGAAGGCTTTCCCGCTGCCCCGGAAGATGTTTCCTTCAAAGGTCCTGGCCTTTCTCATGAGGCTCCGGGAGAGGGTGACGGCGCAGGCCATGACAATGGCAAGAGCTGCCGCTGCCATGACTGCATGGGCCGGGGAGCCCATGGTGCGCATAAAGTCCTTGATTTCCTTCAAATGGGTGGAGCGTACGGCCATCATGGCAAACATATCCATTTCGCCGCCGAAGAGGACGTAGTAGCCGATGTAGATGAAAGGAATTATCACCATGAAGAAGGTGTACACCCCGGCAATGACTGTCCACAGGGAGGAGAACCGTTTCCTGCGGGCCGTGAGGGCGGTATACACATAGGGCAGCGCCATGAGGAGACCCCCCAGCACGTAGTAGTCGCCCAGATGTTTTTTCTCCGGCAGAGAAGCAAAGCCGTAGGCCCAGGTGAAAGTGCCCATCCAGAGAAGGGGCAGAATCACCGCCCAGGGAAGGAGGGCCTTCAGATATTTCCTGTTCATCACGGTAAAGAGACCGAAGGATACGATCAGGAAGACCAGAAGCGCCGCCCCCAGCCGGGGCTGTACGTAGCTGTGGATGTCGGGGAAGTCCCCGCCAACATGGAGCAGCGCCATAATCACCAGAGACGTGGATACCACCCAGGAAAGGGCGGATAGAATCACTTGTTTCACCATGCACCTCGCGTAAGAAATCTGTAAAAAAGATATGAAATATCTATAAATTATACCACAAATTGACCGGCAGTTCACATGATTTGGTGAGTTCTTTTGTACCAAGCCGGCAGGAAATGATTCGCAAAAGGGCTGCCAGGAAATGATTTCCATTTCCTGGCAGCCCTTTTTTTCACGGGATATGACAGAATTTTATTTTTCCAGGTTCAGGTCCATGGACGGAGCCGGTGCGGCCGGTTTTTCTTCCGGCACCCCATGTTCCAGGATCTGCATGAACTGTTCTCCTGTAATGGTTTCTTTCTCATAGAGGTACTTGGCCAGAGCATCCAGCTTGGGCCGGTTTTCTTCCAGCAGTTTCACAGCCTTGGCGTGCTGGGCCTTGATGAGGTCCGATACGGCCCGGTCGATGCGGGCTGCCGTTTCCGGCGAGCAGGCCAGGGTGGTATCGCCGCCCAGGTACTGGTTGGTCACTGTCTCCATGGCCACCATGCCGAATTCATCACTCATGCCGAAGCGGGTAATCATGGCCCGGGCCAGCTTGGTGGCTTTTTCGATATCGTTGGAAGCGCCGGAGGAAGAGGTGTGGAAGACCACTTCTTCTGCGGCCCTGCCGCCGGTCAAAGTGGCAATCTGGTCCAGCAGTTCTTCCTTAGTCATGAGGTAATGGTTTCCTTTGTCCACCTGCATGGTGTAGCCCAGGGCGCCGCTGGTACGGGGGATAATGGTAATCTTCTGTACCGGGGCGGAATGGGACTGGAGGGCAGCCACCAGGGCATGGCCGATTTCATGATAGGAAACCACGCATTTTTCCTTATCCGACAGGATGGCATGTTTCTTCTCGTAGCCTGCAATAACCACTTCGATGGAGGCTTCCATGTCTTCTTCCGTAGCATAGCTGCGGTGGTCGCGGACGGCCCGGAGGGCTGCTTCGTTCACGATATTGGCCAGTTCAGCGCCGGAAGCGCCGGAAGCCATACGGGCCACTTTGTTGTAGTCGATGTTGGGGGCATGCTTGATTTTGCTGGCATGCACCTTGAGGATAGCTTCACGGCCCTGGAGGTCCGGCAGGCCCACCGGCACCTGCCGGTCGAAACGGCCTGGTCTGGTGAGGGCGGGATCCAGGGATTCGGGACGGTTGGTGGCTGCCAGAATGATGACGCCTGTATTGTCTTCGAATCCGTCCATTTCCGTGAGCAGCTGGTTCAAGGTCTGTTCTCTTTCGTCGTTTCCGCCGATAGCGGCGCCGCCGCGCTTCTTGCCGATGGCATCGATTTCATCGATAAACACGATGCAGGGTGCCTTTTCCTTGGCCTGCTTGAAGAGGTCTCTCACCTTGGCGGCGCCCATGCCTACGAACATTTCCACAAATTCAGAGCCGGAAATGGAAAAGAAGGGAACTTCCGATTCACCGGCTACTGCTTTGGCCAGCATAGTTTTACCGGTGCCTGGCGGTCCCACCAGCAGGATGCCCTTCGGCATTTTGGCACCGATTTCCTTATACCGGCTGGGGTTGTGGAGGTAGGACACCACTTCCTTCAGGCTGTCCTTGGCTTCATCTTCCCCTGCCACATCGGAGAATTTGATGCCATCCGTGGGCTTCACGAAGATTTTGGCATTCGATTTCCCCAGGCCGAACTGCATGGCTCCGGGGCCGCCCATGTTCTTCATGATTTTCTTGTTCATATAATGGCCGATGCCGAAGAAAATGAGGATCGGCAGAATCCAGGTCAGGGCCAGATCAAGGATCGGATTCATGGGGGTTGTGATTTTGCCGGTGAAATCGGCTCCCGATTGATGGAGCCTGTCCACCAGCTGGGGATCATTCATAGGTGCTGTTTTGTAGGCCTGCTTATCCCCTTTCTTGGTGAAAAGAATCTGGTCCTGCTCTACCTGCACCTTGTCGATTTCCTTGTTCTCCGTCATGGTGATGAAGCTGGAATAATCCACGCTTTTCACTTCATTGCTCTTGAACATGGGCATGATGAGGGAGTTAAAGAAGATGATCACCAGAAATATGATGGCGTAGTAGGCCAGTATGGGCCGCTTGGACGGTTTGACTTCTTTCAATGTTCTTCCTCTCTTTCTGACTGATTTTCAATTCCCTTCAGGAAAAAGGCTTCCCAGTAGTCCGGCAGGCTGGCAGATGCCACCCGGCCATGACACTCTCCTTCAAAAAGGGACCACATGGCTCCTGCAAAAAGCTCCGTCATCACGGAAGCGGGAATATCTACCCGAAAGGCGCCGGATTTCTGTCCCCGGAGGAAGAAATCGGTCATCTGCCGGGTATAGGTGTCCTGGCACCAGCTGTCGATACTGCCGGTGGCATAGCCGTAGCAGAGGAGCATAAGAAACTCCTTGTTATCGCAGCAGCAGTGAATGATTTTCCGCAGATAGCTTTTCGTATCGCCCTTTTCCTCATTCACCAGTTCCATGAGGAAGGACACTTTTTCCCGTGCCTTTTCGCTGAGCAGACGGGACAAGTTTTCTCGAGAGCCGTAAACCCGGTAGAAGGTGGCTTTGCTGATACCTGCCGCTGCCGCCAGCTCGCCGGCGGTCCTGCGGGGATTCGTGCAGAAGGCAAGGGCCATTTTTTTCAATTCGTCTTCCCTGCTTTCCGGATGCATGGCACACTCCTTTCCTGTGAAAACTTTACTATGTCTTTTGAGACTTTATTGTCTCTTATGATATGAATCATACCATTTTTATGGAACCCGGTCAATAGAAAAGGGGCTGTGAAGAAGCGATGGACCCTCTATCAGATAGTAAGCAAAGAGAAGGAGCGGATGCAAGCTCCTGCAATCACATGCCATGAATGACACCGATCCCTTCCCTCCGTCATTTCGACCGCAGCCGGTCAGCCGCCAATAGGAAAGCCTCTTATTGTGCAGGCTAGAGGCCAACTT
>ERZ791736.154-NODE-154-length-25690-cov-22.205071_pt1 | contig 25690 bp, 26 predicted proteins | sample MGYA00509940_ERZ791736 | MGnify/ENA primary metagenome ERZ791736 (study PRJEB30046, sample SAMN00792014) | human gut metagenome | study: EMG produced TPA metagenomics assembly of the A metagenome-wide association study of gut microbiota in type 2... | reverse complement strand
GGCTCGAACCCTGGACCCCAACATTAAGAGTGTCGTGCTCTACCAACTGAGCTAAGGAAGCGTTCGTTTTGGGACTGCAAATGTAGATGTTTTATTTCAAAATCCAAAACTTTTTTATAAAAATTTTTAAACTGAATAAAACCACGCGAGAAGTCTTTGGGTAAGACGACCGGGAAGGATATATGTGGCACGGGCAAATACGGTCTGTAGGAGACTTCCGGTGAGGGTGCGGAATCTTGGACGGCGGCATACGGCCAGGCGGCAGAGGACCTTCCCTACCCTGACCGGGTCGCAGCCGTGTCTCTCATCCTTCTCCACCCCGGACATTGTCCTGCGGAAAGACTCCGAATAATCAGGATTACTTAGAGTTGCTGCGGACATTTTTCTGGAAGATGTGAATCCAGTGTGAAAATCCCCGGGTTCGACCAAACACACCGAGATGCCGAAACGGCGGACTTCCACCGCCAGGGCCTCACTGTATCCCTCTATCGCGGCTTTGGATGCAGAGTAGAATCCCTGATAAGGCACCGCTACAACACCTGCGATAGAACTGATATTGATTATACGTCCGCTGCGCTGCCGTCTCATGTACGGAAGAACTGCTGAGCAGACGCGGGTCATACCCATGAAATTGGTATCCATCTGCCACCTCCTTTCTTCCTCTGTAGCCAGCTCGAGCGCCCCGCCGATGCCCGCACCGGCATTGTTCACCAGTACGTCGATGCGGCCCTCCGCTATAATAACTTTCTCTACTGCCTCTTCAATAGAAGAAGGGACCGTGACATCGAGACGCAGCATACGCACCCCGTCATCACGGACTCCTTCCTGCACGGAACGGCCGGTTCCATATACGGTATGCCCTGCTTTGGAGAGCATTCCGGATGCGGTGCGGCCGAATCCGGAAGTTGCTCCCGTTATCAGTATTACCTTTTTATTATTGCCGGAGCTCATCTAGAATCCGCGGGCAAATCTGGTCCAGAACCTGTCGGCCATCTCCTCCCATGTCAGGATAGCCGCTCCGGCAAAATCTGCGGTGTATCCGGTAAGAAATGTCTGCGCAGCCTCCTCTCCATCCTCTGCAAGGATACGGGCATACTGGTCGCGGACAAATGCCTCTTCACGGACACCCTTGACCTTAAAATGGGCTACGGCGCTGAACACCTCGTCCCTGACCGCACCCCAGCGGACGGTCGCCAGTTTATTGGCACGGCGGAATTTCCAAACTACCGCATTCTCATCATAACCGTACTGACCGCAGAGACTGAAGCAATCCGGAAGGGATGTCGTACCGCAGAAGATGGGAATGCGGGGGCTCTGGCCAGGGTTGTCAAAGGCTATCCAAAGGACTCCGCCCACAGCATCCGGCAAATCGGCATGAAGCTCAATAACCGTAGAATAGGAACACTGCGGCACTGCCACCAGACGGTTACCGTCCACCGAACCCGGCTTAAGGGCGTTGAGCATATTGCGGGTATCGGCTGTCATCCAGGGGTTGGCGGCCGGGGAGATGACAGTGTCCACTTCCCCGGTCCTGCGGTCCTTGACCGTAACCTTGAGATTGCGGGTAACATCATACTCCGTGCCCTCATAGGTTTCGGCGAGCAGAGCCATCACTTCTTCTGCGGAAACCAGCTTATCCGGCTTGACACTTATGGGCAGCTCGCGTGAATCGAAAGACAGATGAAGCGAGGGTGCCAGCTTGTCAAGGATGAAGAACTCACGGAGGTGGAAGGACTTGTCCTCACCGTAATAGTTGCCGCCGGCATAAGCCTTCCAGAAACAGAACGGTTCCTTACCGTCCCAAAAACCCAGACGCTCCGCCACTTCGAAGACATTGTCAGAAGCCATGTAATAATCGGGCTGACTCAGGTCAATGGAAGAGATTCGGGATATATTCGCCGATACGCCTACATGATCATCGGGAATACGGACTGCCGCCCAGACACCTCCGATATTTTCCGTGCCTTCTCCGAACACCTCGAAGTGCCATACTTCATTTTTGTCGGCGATAGTCAGGCACTCACCCCAGTCTCCGTAGCCGTATTCCTCAATCAGTTCACCCATCAGGCGAATGGCGTCACGAGCAGTGGAGCATCTCTGGAGAGCTATCTTCTGAAGTTCCTCAATCATGAACATGCCTTCGGGGTTGACCAGCTCGCGGCGGCCGGTAATAGTGGTCTCGCCCATGGCCAGCTGCTTCTCATTGAGGCACGGATAGGCTGTGTCCACAAAACGGAATGTGGTGCCGGCAGGCTGGAAAATAGAGCCTTTCAGGGTCATACGGTAGCTGCCCTTGGCCGATTCTGTATGAAGCCGGTTCTGGAAGACATTGACAACAGTGTCGTTCTGAAAAGTGACGGAAGGGACGATATCTACCCACGTGCGGTAATTGCCGTCGCAGGTGTGGGAAGTAATGACAGCTCCGTCAGTTGAAGCCTTCTTGCCCACCATGATGCTTGTACAGCTGAACGGTTCCAGCTCGGGAAAGACTGTGGCGCCGGCATAGAATGTAACAGCTGCGGCAGCACACAGGACAGATAGAATTCTTTTCATATACAGTATTGCAGATGTTTATGGTTTAACCTTTCAAATGTAGTAAAACTCTCATGTCGCCCTACCGCTCATGACAATTTTTCCGAAAAAAATGACAATATGTTCTGATGATACTCCAGAAGACAATACTGCACAATTGTTGATAGGTAATTTAAGTACTTTATTAAACCAATTGTTAATTATTTGTTATTATGGAAAATCTGTTCAACAGAATGGCCGACAAGGCCTCCAGGACCGTCCGCCACTGGTGGCTGTACCTGATTACCGGTATCCTCTCCATCATTGCAGGCATCGTCGTATTCTGCAACCCCATAGAGAGCTATCTCACCCTCAGCATCATGTTCGGCATACTGATGCTTATCTCCGGCATAGTGGAGCTCGTAGTCAGCACCACCAGCCGTAACTACTTCACCACCCGCAGCTACAGCATCGTGGGCGGCATACTGGACCTGCTCATAGGCCTCTTCCTGTGCTGCTATCCGCGCATCACCCTGGTAGTGCTGCCGGTCATCCTCGGGGTCTGGATGATGTTCCACAGTTTCATGATCATCGGACTCGGCAGTGACATGGACTCGTTCCGCGTCCGCGGCAGCGGATGGGTAATCGCCGGAGGCGTTATCCTGCTGCTCCTGTCACTCGGCATCACATTCTTCCCCCTGACTCTCGGAACAGCCTCGGTAGTCATCCTCACCGGCTGCGCATTCATCTTCTTCGGTGTCCTGCTCATCGCCCTCAGCATCAGACTGCGCCGCATCCATGAGCACTTCCGCTTCCACGATGCCGAGATAGTCGGGTAACGCAAAGTACGGCCGCCTACATGAAGACGACTTCGAGGTCAGGATCCGGCATGTCTGGATCGAGGGGATAGATCGGACGCTCGAGACGCTTGTAGGGCAGCTGCAGGAGATCCTGGTCCACACCGCCACGGGTATGGGCCATCATCCAGTCGCCTGCGTGGCTGATCTCGTAGAGCTCCTCGGTCAGGTAGCCGAGCTTCACCACGATGATGTCCACGTCATAGGGGTCGATGCCCAGACGCTCGAAGTCTCCCTTGTAATGATAGGGACTGCGGTCCTCGCCCACGATGACCAGCATCGAGCCGACCTTGACAACCACCTGATCGTTGCGCTCGCGGTCCAGAATCTTGACCACCGTACCGTCCAGCATCACCGGAGGAGCATAGCGGTCATCCACAGCGGCGCCCACCTTGCAGCGGACATGTCCGCCCTCCCCGACTTTCTTGGCCTGGGCCACCATCTCTGGACCGGGAATAGCCGCATAGACGAGGGTCTTGCCACTGGCTTTCTTAAACTCGGGACGCGCCAGCAGTTTCTGCAGGGTCCAGGTCACGTCGCCTGCACCGCCGGCTGTGGGATTGTCTCCCATATCACTGATGAAGTAAGGCTTATTATCACTCCTGATGGCCTTGGCCAGCACTTCCTCAAGAGAGGCAGTCGGAGCCACGAACTCGAAATCGTTGCGCACCGACCAGAAATGCTCCGCCAGGGACTTTGCCCCCTCAGTCACCTGCACGCTGTCGTCACCGGTTACCACCACCACACCGTGGTTGCGGGGCTCGTCGGCCCAGGGATAGGACATCCAGATAGCGGCGTCTATTACACCGTCCTGAGCCTCAATCGGCTCAATGGCGGCATACAGGGACTTGCCGGGCTCCACGCGGGTAGAGGTCTTCTCTCCGGGCAGCAGGATGGGCACCTTCACCCAGGCCTTGTAGGCGGGCTTGCCCTTGCCGCTCTCGAGGCGGTCCAGCAGATTGACCACTGCACGCTCACGGCTGATATACCGGTCAGTATGGGGCGACATACGGAACGATGTGATAAGGTCGGTATTCTGAGCCAGACGGGGCGACACGCAGCCGTGAGGGTCCATAGAAGTGGAGATCAGGACATCATCTCCGACCACCTCGCGTATCCTGGTGATATAATCTCCTTCAGGATCATCCAGTCCCTCCACGCTCATCGCACCGTGAATATCCAGGAAAATACCGTCGTAGGGCATATTCTGCTTCAGCAGACGGAGCGATTGGTTGAGCAGGGTATCATAGCACTCGCGGGTAACCATTCCGCCGGGGGTAGCCCAGGCAACAATAGTCGGAACCCACTCGGCACGGGCTAGCAGCTCATTGTTCTCTCCCTCAAAGAAGGGATATGACTTGATTATGTCCTCTCCGTACAGAGGACGGAACATATCGAGAGTGGTGCGGGCAGGCGAGAATGTGCTGCACTCGATACCTACTCCGACAATGGCGACGCGGGGCTTCTTCTCAGCGCATCCGCATACTACAGCTGCCGCCAGGACAACTGCCAGGAATTTGGACAAATATCTCATAAAACGTATTTTTAAAGTTCAACAGAAGTTTCGCTGTCAAGCAGTTCTCGGATAGAATCCATCACAGAGGCAAAATGCTCCCCGTCAAAACCGGTCGCCGCATCTACCACAACGCCGTCCCGGTCTATAAGGTAGGCTCTAGGTATCGTCTCGGTGGCAAAGAGGGAATAAACCTCGCGCTCGGGATCCGGATATAGTGCAAATGTGAAATTCTTGGTTTTGTTGTACTCAGTCAGGTCGTCATCCGTATGTTCGCGGCCCACTACTACCAGTCGGAAGTCTTCCTCATCCTGGAACATAGGCAGAAGAGTGTCCTGAACAGCCGCCAGCTCAAGCTGACAGGGAGGGCACCAGGTAGCAAAGAAGCAGAGATATGTCACCTTGCCCTTAAGGTCGGAGGAAGAAATGTCCCCGTAGACTTCGGAACTGAGGGAGAATTCCGGGAGGGTATCACCAGCCTTGATTTTGTCAGGACCGTTGTTCTTGCAGGAGGATGTCAGCAGCATGGCTGCCGCAGCAGCAATAAAGAAGATGTATCTCATAATCGTAAGCAGTTATTTTTTATCGGACAATTTCAGTTCTCTGGCCTTGAAGGTATTCTTCATAAGAGAGATAATAGTCATAGGCCCGACTCCTCCCGGCACAGGTGTTATGTATGAGCACTTGGGAGCCACTGTATCAAACTCCACGTCTCCCACGATGCGGTAACCTTTAGGATTGTCAGCGGGTACGCGGGTAATACCCACGTCGATAACCACCGCACCTTCCTTGACCATATCGCCCTTGAGAAACTCGGGAACACCGAGGGCTGCTACGATGATGTCCGCACTGCGGGTATACGAGGCTATGTCCTTGGTACGGCTGTGACACATGGTCACGGTACAGTCACCCGGATAAGCCTTGCGGGAAAGCAGGTTAGCGACTGGCCGACCTACGATATTGCTTCGTCCGAGAATCACGCAGTGCTTTCCAGAAGTCTCTATTCCATAACGCTCCAACAGCAGCAGTATTCCATACGGAGTCGCAGGCAGGAATGCCTCCTCGCCAAGAGCCATGCGGCCTACATTGACAGGATGAAAGCCGTCCACATCCTTGAGAGGCGAGATGGCATTGATTACCTTGTTCTCATCGATATGCTTTGGAAGAGGCAGCTGGACGATGAATCCGTCCACGTCATCATCCTCGTTGAGCTTCTGAATCTGCGCGAGGAGCTCCGCCTCGGTCACTGACTCCGGAAATGTGAGAAGAGTGGACTTGAAACCAACTGCAGCACAAGCCTTTTCTTTATTGGCTACATAAGTTTTGCTGGCTCCGTCCTCACCCACCAGTACTGCCACCAGATGAGGAGGACGCTCCCCGCGGGAGGTCATCCCGGCCACCTGTGCGGCTATCTCTTTTTTCACGGCATCCGCCGTTTCCTTACCATTTAAAAGAATCATTGGGTACTATTATTAATTGTCTTGATATTATCTGCGCCTCATGCCCTTAGCCGTCTTAATCGCATTGCGGACTCCACCGGAGGCGACTGTTTTCATAATCTTGCGGGTGCCCTCGAACTGCTTGAGCAGGCGGTTGACATCAGCTATCGTAGTGCCGCTGCCTTCGGCTATCCTGCGGCGGCGGGAACCGTTGATTACAGCCGGATTCTCCCTCTCATATGGAGTCATGGAGAGGATGATGGCCTCGACGCTCTTGAAGGAGTTGTTGTCTATGTCCACGTCCTTGAGGGCCTTGCCCACACCGGGAATCATGGAGGCCAGGTCCTTGATATTGCCCATCTTCTTGATCTGCTGGATCTGCTGATAGAAGTCCCAGAGGTTGAACTGGTTCTTGGCCAGTTTCTTGGCCAGCTTGCGGGCCTCCTGCTCGTCGTACTGCTCCTGGGCTTTCTCCACCAGGGAGACCACATCGCCCATGCCGAGAATACGGTCGGCGATACGGTCGGGATGGAAGACATCAAGGGCTACCATCTTCTCGCCGGAACTGATGAACTTGATCGGCTTGTTGACCACGGCCTTGACCGAGAGGGCGGCACCGCCGCGGGTATCACCGTCCATCTTGGTGAGCACCACTCCGTCGAAGTCGAGACGGTCGTTGAAGGCCTTGGCGGTCTCCACGGCGTCCTGACCGGTCATGGCGTCGACCACGAAGAGGGTCTCGGTAGGCTTGACGGCCTCCTTGATGGCAGCTATCTCGTCCATCATCTCCTCGTCCACTGCCAGACGGCCGGCGGTATCGACGATGACTAAGGAATAATTTTCCTTTGTCGCGTATGCTATAGCATTCCTGGCTATCTTAACCGGGTCCTTCACCCCGTCCTCGGAGTAGACAAATACCTCGATCTGTCCGCCGAGTACCTTCAGCTGGTCGATGGCCGCGGGTCTGTACACGTCACCGGCCACCAGCATCACCTTGAGGCCGCGCTTGCTCTTGCAGTTGAGCGCCAGCTTGCCGCAGAAGGTCGTCTTACCGGAACCCTGGAGACCGGCCACCAGGACGATGCCGGGCTTACCTTTTATATTGATGTCCGACGCCGTGCTGCCCATGAGGGTCACCAGCTCGTCGTGGACTATCTTTATCATCATCTGGTCGGGACGGACAGCGGTCAGCACGTTCTGTCCCAAGGCCTTGGCCTTGACATCGTTGCAGAAGTCCTTGGCCACGCGGTAGCTTACGTCGGCGTCCAGCAGTGCACGGCGCACCTCCTTCAGCGTCTCCGCTATGTTAATCTCCGTGATACGGCCCTGACCTTTGATTATTTTGAATGATCTTTCTAATTTTTCGGTTAAATTCTCAAACATACCGTGAAACTTGTCTTTATTAAATAATCTGCAAATTTATTAAAATTTTATAAATTTGCGGCACGATTAAAAAAACAAGAAAAATGGAAAGAGGACCTATCTCAAAATTCATCACTCATCACTACCGTCATTTCAACTCGGCTACTCTCGTCGACGCCGCAAAGGCATACGACGACCTGATGAACCGGGGCGGCAAGATGATGCTGGCAATGGCGGGAGCCATGAGTACCGCCGAGCTCGGTATCTCTCTGGCAGAGATGATACGTCAGGGCAAATTCTCCATCGTATCATGCTCGGCAAACAACCTCGAGGAGGACATCATGAACCTCGTCGCACACTCCCATTACAAGAGGGTGCCCAACTACCGTGACCTGACTCCCGAGCAGGAGCACGAGCTTCTCGAGAACCACATGAACCGCGTGACCGACACCTGCATACCTGAGGAGGAGGCATTCAGAAGACTGGAGCACCATCTCGTAGAGGTGTGGAACGACATGAAGGCCAAGGGTGAGAGACTCTTCCCCTGGGAGGTGATCTACCGCCTGCTGCGCAGCGGAGTGCTCGAGCAGTACTACGAGATCGACCCCAAGGACAGCTGGGTCCTCGCCGCCTGCGAGAAGAACATCCCCATCGTAGTGCCCGCATGGGAGGACTGCACCACAGCCAACATCTTCACCGCACACTGCATCAGGGGTGAGTTCGACACCAACATGATCAAGAACGGTATCGAGACCATGATCTACCTGACCGAGTGGTACAGAGCCAATTCGGGCGGAGCCGGCGTAGGCTTCTTCCAGATCGGCGGCGGCACAGCCGGTGACTTCCCCATCTGCGTGGTGCCCATGATGGCTCAGGACCTCGAGTGGAAGGACGTGCCCCTGTGGTCGTACTTCTGCCAGATCTCCGACTCCACAACATCCTACGGCTCGTATTCCGGAGCCGTTCCCAACGAAAAGATCACCTGGGGCAAGCTCTCCAAGGACACTCCCCGCTTTATCGTCGAGTCAGATGCGACCATCGTTGCTCCACTCATTTTCGCATACGTTCTCGGGTGGTAAGAGCTCTTGGCAGTATTTGATAAAATATTATTACTGAAATTCATCAAGTTCGGAGTAGTCGGCTGCTCCGGCATGATAGTGGATTTCGGCGTGACGTACCTGCTGAAGGAGAAAGCGAAGCTGAACAAGTTCCTTTCCAATTCAGCAGGTTTCGTTCTCGCCGCTACGAACAATTATATATGGAACCGCCTGTGGACGTTCCATAGCAAAAACGAGGATATTCCGGTGGAATATCTCTCGTTTTTCATCATCTCCCTCATCGGCCTCGGCATCAACAATCTTACGATATATCTTCTCGCCGACCGCCTCAAATGGAATTTTTATTTTTCTAAGCTCTGTGCCACAGCCGTCGTCATGGTATGGAACTTTACCATGAACCTACTGGTAACATTCAACCGCTAGCCTACCTGGCATCAGGCTGGTGCTCCGGACGGAGCAGGTCCAGAACAGTCTTGACCGGATTGAATGTAATAAGAGGCACTTCCACGAAAACGGTGTTCCAATTGCTCATGGAACCGTTCCAGAGACCTGGGAGCTCCTGCGCCTTGAGTGGACGGCCCTCATAGCTCTTGTGACTGATAAAGCCTGTTTCGGGATCCACAAAACGCTGAAGGTCGAACTTTTCACCGAGATAGTTGACCGTGCTGCATACCACATCCACAGGATTGAAATGGGTAGAGCCTTTGAGCATGGCTACAGTTGCGGAATCATTCATGTTAAGCTGCGCACCTTCAAGAATCTGCAGGGATGTAGCCCCGTCAGCATCATAGACGATGTAGGGACCACCACCCGGCTCGCCCTCGTTCTTGACCATGCCGCAGACACGGATGGGACGGTTCAGCTTGGCATGCAGGTAACGTGGATAGATATCGGCCGGTACTTCGGGCAGAGTGACGCAGAACTCTTTTTCCAGGAATGCCCTGATCTCCGCCAAAAGATCAGGATTCTCAGCACCGGAAGCCATCATCTCATCCAGAGCCACCAGAAATCCGTATATCTTCTCACGCACCTCCAGCAGCTTGCCGGCCAGCACCTTCTTCCAGGTCACTGTCTCGTCCAGCAATCTCTGATGCACTACGTTGTCAATATTCTTCAGGAAGATGATGTCTCCGTCAACAGCCGCCAGATTACCCAGCAGCGCACCGTGTCCGCCGGGACGGTAGAGCGGCTTGCCGTCAGCCTTGAGGAATGGTGTATTGTCCTCATTGACAGCAATAATGTCCGTCGCGGGATCCTGAACGCTGAAAGAGATGTCGTACTTGCAGCCGAAGCGCTCCTCATACTTCGTGACAGTCTCGCTGAGTATCTTCTCGAAGCCCGCCTGATGGGCTGGAGACACGGTGAAATGAATCCTCACCTTTCCTGATGCACTGCGGGCATACAGTGCGCCTTCCACCAGATGCTCCTCAAAAGCAGTACGCACCTCCCCGTCATAACGGTGGAAGAGCACCTGCCCCTTGGGCCTGTTACCGTAGTCCAGTCCGGGCCTGCCGCTGGCCGAAGCACCCAGCCCTATCACATGATCCAGGATACCGAAAGGTGTGAGACCGCAAAAATCCTCCTGGGAGTAGAAAGCGAACCTGTCTATATTGTCCACAAACTTCCGGGCTTTCGAAGCAGGATCCAGAGGATTGCCGCCCGCCAGAACATCCCTGCCCTCAAAGAGGTCTTTGAACATGCGCGAGGCAGCTCCTGATGCCGGTACAAATTTCACAACCTCACCCGAGAATTTCTCATACCTGTCCACGGCCTCCTGCCGTGCTTTCTCATCCATTACCAGAATACCTTTGGAGGGTGTGGCGGCCGCCACGAGCTTAAGGAAGGGGAATCCCTTCTTGAAATTTTCGATAAACCTGTCCATATCGTCTAGTTTTAAGTTGATTTTCAGTTAATGCTATCAAAGGTAACTATTTTGCACGATATATCAAAATATCAGCGCAGCACAATCTTCCTTACCCGTGTGCCGCCGGCAAGGCGGTTCAGTTCGCTCCGTACCCCTTCTATATTATAGAACAACATATTGCGTACGGTTGAAGAGGTCATCTGGCAATACAGGACACCGTCCGCATAACGCAGAGAACGAGTTGCCTCCGCCACCCTCTGTCCGGCGGCCAGTGGCCAGAGAGCGCAGATATCGAGAGCCTGCATTCTTTCAGCCAGACCGGTTTCCTGGATATAATCCCTGAGGACCTCGCCCAGCAGTTTCTCCCCTATACGTTGCATGTCTCCTGTTCCTTTTCAGTTATAATTCCTCCGCTGACATGGAAAAAACGACCCTGATCCGTAATCCCGCCTACAATACTTCTCAGCCGCTTCTCATCGGTATCTGTTATGAATATCTGGCCGAAATCCCCTTCCAACACCATACGGATCAATGCCGCGACACGCGTTGAATCCAGTTTGTCAAAGAGATCATCGAAAAGCAGAATGGGACGGACCTCGCTGTTCTGACGCATCACCTGATACTGAGCCATTTTAAGAGCAATGAGAAACGACTTCTGCTGTCCTTGGGAGGCACACTTCCTGAGCGGATAACCGTCCATGTACAATTCCAGGTCATCCCGCTGTATCCCAGCAGTGGTATATCCCACGACCCGGTCCTTCGGAAGTGAAGAAGAGAACACTGATGCCGCGTCAGTCCTGTTCAGGTCAGAGCGGTACCGGATCTCTACATTTTCCCGTCCTCCGGAGATGAGAGCATAGAACTCCTCTGACTTGGATGCCAGCATCTGGGCGGCGTCCTTCCTCTTTTCATAGATATAGGCTGCAGGTGCGGACATCCGCTCCGATATAGTATCAATCAGCAGGTCCGGCGTCCCTTCCTGCCGTAGAGCCGCGTTACGCTGTTTCAGCAGACCGTTATATGCCGACAGAGCCCGGAGATACTCCCTGTCCATCTGCGATATCATCATATTCAGAAAGCGCCTGCGTTCCTCTCCGGAATCATGTATCAGGGATATATCCGAAGGGGCTGTCATCACTACCGGAATACGGCCGATGTGTTCCGACAGACGCCTGTAAGTCTTGCCGTTGCGCCTGACAGTCTTATTTCCGTCAGAACGGACTGACACTGCAATATCCTCCTCTGCACCGGCATCCCGGTAAGTTCCGTGGAGGACTGCCTCGTCCTTACCGTAGGAATACGTATATCTGTCATTGGAAGAGAGAAAACTTCTAGTCATGGACAGGTAGTGAACCGCATCCAGAAGACAGGTCTTGCCCTCCCCGTTATTGCCGCATATACAGTTGATTTTGGGTGAGAAAGATACGTCTGCACTGCCGATATTCTTGAAATCCCGAACGATTATTCTCCGTAGATACATCTTCCTTTATTTTAACAACAAATATAGAACAATTTATTGTGATTTTGTCTTTGCGATTACACAAATTGTTGTATTTTTGCAACCATTATATAAAAATCAGAATTTATTGCAAAAATGGCAAAGAACGTAAACACTTCCAACGAAACAGTCGGCGAGGCCGTCTCCAAGACTGAGGTATTCTTTAAGAAAAACGGCAAACTGATCGGCTACATCGGCGCCGGTCTGGTCGTTGTTGCGGCGATTATCGTCCTCATCATCCAGTTCTATTCCAAGCCCCTGAAAGAAGAGGCCGAAGGACAGACATTCACCGCGGAACAGTACTTCAGGGCAGAGGACTACGACAAGGCCCTCAATGGCGACGGCAATTCACTCGGTTTCATCCAGATTATTGATGAATACGGTGCCAAGGCAGGCAAGGCGGTATATCTCTACGCCGGAATCTGCGAGCTTCAGCTTGGCAATGCGCCCGAGGCTATCGGCTACCTGACCAAGTACAACGGCAAGGATCCCGTCCTCAAGGCCCGCGCACTCTCCTGCATCGGAGATGCATACTCTATGAGCGAGGACTATGAAAGCGCCCTCAGCTACTATCTTCAGGCTGCCGGTGTTGAGGACAATATCTTCGCAGCTTCCTACCTGCTCAAGGCCGGTATCATCTGCGAGGAACTCGGCCGCAACGACGAGGCACTGGTCCACTACCGTGTCATCAAGGACAAATATCCCCAGACATACGAGGGATACGAGATTGACAAATACATCACACGCATTGAAGTAAAGAAGTAGAAGCAAGAAGTATATGGGAAGAGCATTCGAATTCAGAAAAGAGCGCAAGTTCAAGCGCTGGGGCAACATGGCCCGCGTATTCACCCGTCTCGGAAAAGAAATCACCATAGCTGCGAAGGCCGGTGGACCCGACCCTGACAACAATCCGCGTCTGAGAACCCTGATCCAGACCGCCCGCAGCGAGAATATGCCCAAGGACAATATTGAGAGAGCCATCAAGAGAGCCGTAGAGCACGACGCCGGCGACTACGAGGAAATCGTATACGAAGGTTTCGGTCCCCACGGCATCGCATTCCTGATCGAGACAGCCACCGACAACAACATGAGGACAGTGGCCAACATCCGCAGCTATTTCACCAAAGTAGGCGGAGCGCTCGGCACACAGGGCTGCGTAAGCTTCATGTTCGACCACAAATGCGTATTCAAGGTCAAGAAAGACTCTCCTGTGGACATGGACGAGCTGGAGCTCGAGCTCATCGACTACGGAGTGGATGACGTGTACAAGGATGAGGATGAGGATACCATTTATATATATGGCGAGTTCGAGTCATTCGGTGCTATCCAGAAATATCTCGAGGACAACGGCTTCACCATCGTATCCGGCGGCTTCGAGAGGATTCCTAACGTACCTCTCAAGAAACTCACCCCCGAGGAGAAGGAAGGCATCCTGAAGCTCATCGACAAGCTTGAGAACGACGATGACGTTCAGAACGTCTACCACACCATGGAACTGGCTGACGAAGAATAAACAACTCTAAAAATACTTTATTATGGAACTGTCACATATTGAACACCTCGGAATCGCCGTCAAGTCTCTGGACGAGGCTATTCCTTATTACGAGAACATGTTGGGCCTCAAATGCTACTCTATCGAAGAGGTTCCCGACCAGAAAGTAAGAACCGCTTTCTTCAAAATCGGACAGACCAAGCTCGAGCTGCTCGAGAGCACCTCTCCTGACGGAACTATCGCCGGCTTCATCGAGAAAAGGGGCGAAGGCATCCACCACCTCGCATTCAGCGTTAAGGACGGTGTGCAGAACGCCCTCAACGAGATGGAGTCCAAGGGCGTAAGACTCATCGACAAGGCTCCCCGCAAAGGCGCAGAGGGCCTCAATATCGCATTCCTCCATCCCAAGTCCACTCACGGCGTGCTCACAGAGCTGTGCGAGGATCCCAACAACAAATAACCGAAACACTAATTAATAACCGAAAGATTAAGTTATGAGCCAACAGCTTGAACAAGTAAAAGCGCTGATAGAGCTTCGTGAGAAGGCCCGCCTCGGCGGTGGCCAGAAGAGAATCGACTCTCAGCACCAGAAGGGCAAATACACTGCCCGCGAAAGGATCGCCATGCTCCTCGACGAAGGCAGCTTCGAGGAATTCGACATGTTCGTCACCCACCGCTGCACCAACTTCGGCATGGACAAGACCACATTCCTCGGTGACGGCGTGGTTACCGGCTACGGTACTATCGACGGACGTCTCGTATATGTCTTCGCACAGGACTTTACAGTATTCGGCGGTTCCCTTTCCGAGACCCTCGCTCTGAAGATCTGCAAGATCATGGACCAGGCCATGAAGATGGGCGCTCCCGTCATCGGTCTGAACGACTCCGGCGGAGCACGTATCCAGGAAGGCGTGAACGCCCTCGCAGGATACGCCGAGATATTCCAGAGGAACATCCTCGCATCGGGTGTCATCCCTCAGATCTCCGCCATCCTCGGTCCCTGCGCCGGCGGTGCGGTTTACTCTCCCGCCCTGACCGACTTCAACATCATGGCCAAGGGCACCAGCTACATGTTCCTGACCGGCCCCGCAGTGGTTAAGTCTGTAACTGGCGAGGTGGTTACACAGGAACAGCTCGGCGGTGCATCCGTACACGCTTCCAAGAGCGGTGTCGCACACTTCGCCGCCGACTCCGAGGAGGACGCTATCGCCATCATCCGCAAGCTCCTCTCATTCATTCCTCAGAACAATATGGAGGAACCTCCCTACAAGCCCACCGCTGACCCTATCGAGAGACTTGAGGATTCACTCAACTCCATCATACCCGACAGCCCCAACGAGGCATACGACATGTACAATGTTATCGGCGGCATCGTGGATGACGGAGAATTCTTCGAGATTCACAAGGACTACGCCAAGAACATCATCATCGGCTTCGCTCACATGGGCGGCACATCCGTAGGTATCGTGGCCAACCAGCCCAAGTACCTGGCCGGCGTGCTCGACATCAACTCTTCGAGAAAAGCTGCACGTTTCGTACGTTTCTGCGACGCCTTCAACATCCCCATCGTAACCCTCGTGGACGTTCCCGGCTTCCTGCCCGGAACCCAGCAGGAGTACGGCGGAATCATCGTTCACGGAGCCAAGCTGCTCTATGCTTACGGTGAGGCCACAGTGCCCAAAGTCACCGTTACCCTCCGCAAGTCCTACGGCGGTTCGCACATCGTGATGAGCTGCAAGCAGCTCCGCGGCGACATCAACTACGCATGGCCTACAGCCAACATCGCCGTGATGGGTGCCGACGGTGCCGTAGAGGTGCTCTACTCCAAGGAGATCAAGGCTATCGAGGATCCCGACAAACGTGCCGAGCTCGCAGCTGCCAAGAAGAAAGAGTACAACGATCTCTTCTGCAACCCCTACAAGGCAGCCAGCTACGGTTACATCGACGATGTCATCGAGCCCCGCAATACCCGCTTCCGCGTAATCCGCGCCCTGGAGCAGCTCTCAACCAAGAAGCTGAGCAACCCTGCCAAGAAGCATGACAATCTTCCTTTGTAACACATCAAACCGACTGAAATGAACAAACTTAGATTCATATTGGTGTCGGGTCTCGCAGTTACTCTGTCCGTGTTCACCCTGAGTGCCCAGAGCCAGAGCGATATGCGTCTGAACGAGCTGCTCATCCACAATGAGACCAACTTCGAGGACGATTTCGGCTTCCACAACGGCTGGTTCGAGCTCTTCAACACCTCCTACGGTACGGTGGATATCGGCGGATGCTTCCTGTCCAACGATCCGAACGACCTGAAAAAATACATCATCCCCAAGGGAGACGTGCTGACTCAGATCAAACCCCGCCAGCACATCCTCTTCTGGGCGGACAACAATCCCTACCACGGAACCTTCCACATCAACTTCACCCTGGAAGAGTCTGATACTGTATACTTCGTGGCCAGTGACGGACGTACTGTCATCGACAAGATAGCAGTGCCCAAGAACCTCGGCGTGGACCAGTCCTACGGCCGTATCGAGGACGGCATAGGTTCCAACGACGGCAGCGGCGAGGGCTGGGGCATCATGCCCTGGACATCTCCCAGCACCAACAATGCCGGCGTGGACGAGGAGACAAAGAGCCAGATAATGGCGAGAGAAGACCCGGGCGGATGGATTCTTACCATGACTGCCATGCTCGTAGTATTCTGCGCCCTCATCATCCTCTGCTTCATCTTCAAGTTCACCGGCCATATCGCTGTCAACAAGCTGAACCGGAAGTCCACAGCAGCCACAGCCGGTAGCGGAGAGACTGCTGTCAATGTGAAGGAGACCTCAGGCGAGACATACGCAGCCATCGCAGTGGCCCTCCACCTCTTCCACGAGGAGAGCGAGGCCCATGACAACGAGAGCCTGACCATCACCATGAGCCACACCGACAGGAGCTACTCGCCCTGGAGCTCGAAGATCTACACTCTCCGTCAGGTACCCACAGTTAAAAAGAACCAAAGATAATAATACAGACCATGAAAGAATATAAACTCAAAATCAACGGCAATGACTACAATGTGGTCATCAACGATGTACAGGAGTCAGTGGCATCGGTAGAGGTCAACGGCTCCAACTACAAGGTAGAGTTTGAGAAACCCATCGTGAAGCCTACCGCCATCAAAGTAGTGAAAACCGCAACCGCCGCTCCCGCTGTATCGGCAGCCGCTCCCAAGCCCGCAGCAGCTCCCGCTCCCACAGCCGGCGGTACAACCGTATCCTCTCCCCTTCCCGGCGTTATCCTGGAAGTGTGCGTGAAGGAAGGCGACACCGTAAAGAACGGCCAGAAGATTATGGTTCTCGAGGCTATGAAGATGGAGAACGTAGTGGAGGCCACCGCAGACGGTGTTATCAAGAGTATTAAAGTCAACAAAGGCGACTCTGTAATGGAAGGAACGCCCTTAGCTATTATAGGATAGTATGATTGGTGAAAATTTAAGACAATTCTGGCAGTATACCGGATTTGCGAATTTCGAGTGGACATACCTGCTGATGATCTGCATCGGCCTGGTGTTCATCTACCTCGCAATCAAGAAGGAGTGGGAGCCCATGCTCCTGGTTCCTATCGGATTCGGTATCATCATCGGCAACATCCCCCTCTTCCCCGGCCTCTCGGTCGGCATCTATGAGGAAGGCTCTGTGCTGAACATACTCTACTATGGTGTGATCAAGGGCTTCTACCCGCCTCTGATCTTCCTCGGAATCGGTGCGATGACCGACTTCTCCGCCCTGATCTCCAACCCTAAGCTGCTGCTCATCGGAGCCGCTGCCCAGCTGGGTATCTTCGGAGCCTACACCGTGGCCCTTGCCCTCGGGTTCTCTCCCGCTGAGGCAGGTGCGATCGGTATCATCGGAGGCGCAGACGGTCCTACCGCCATCTTCCTCTCCTCGAGACTTGCTCCCGACCTTATGGGCGCCATCGCCGTGTCGGCATACTCCTACATGGCTCTGGTACCTGTGATCCAGCCTCCTATCATGAAGCTGCTGACCACCAAGAAGGAGAGACTCATCAGGATGAAGCCGCCCCGTCCGGTATCCCCTACAGAGAAGAAGCTCTTCCCTATCATCGGCTTCCTCGTAACTGCATTCATCGTGCCCTCGGGTATCCCTCTGCTGGGTATGCTCTTCTTCGGTAACCTCCTTAAGGAGAGCGGCGTTACCCGCCGTCTTGCCGAGACCGCACGCGGACCGCTGATCGACATCGTGACCATCCTCATCGGTCTGACTGTAGGATGCTCCACCCAGGCCGACAAGTTCCTGCAGTTGAAATCCGTGTACATCTTCATCCTCGGAGCGTTCTCCTTCATGGTAGCTACCTTCGGCGGTGTGATGTTTGTGAAGATCTTCAACCTCTTCCTCAAGCCCGGCAACAAGATCAACCCTCTCATCGGAAACGCCGGAGTATCCGCAGTACCGGACTCCGCCCGTGTGTCCCAGCTGGTAGGTCTGCAGTACGACAAGACCAACCACCTGCTGATGCACGCTATGGGCCCGAACGTAGCCGGTGTGATCGGTTCCGCCGTCGCCGCAGGTATCCTGCTCGGATTCCTCGGTTAGGAAGGACTGACAGGATTTTAATATTTACTGAAGTGCCGCCCGATGAGCGGCACTTTTTTTATTTCGTTTTTTTGCACTGAATATTCGAAAGATTTACTAACTTTGAAAGAATTTTAAAACAAAGCACCCGATATGGACAACAAGCTGCAAGAACTCACCGACAAGCTCTACAACGAGGGACTTTCAAAAGGAAAACAGGAGGCCGAGGCTCTCAAGGCCGCCGCAGCAAAAGAATCAGAACAGATAATCTCAGAAGCCCGCAAGGAAGCCGACAGGATACTCGAAGCCGCCCGCAAGGAGGCCGAGGAACTGCGCACCCGCGTGGAGGGCGATATCCGGATGGCCTCGTCCCAGACCATCTCCGCCATCCGCCAGCAGATCGAGAACATCGTCATCACCAAGGCCGTATCAGCCGGCGTCAAGCAGAACCTAGAGGATCCCGAACTCATCAAGACCCTTCTCGTCACCATAGCCAAGGCATTCAACGCCGCAGATCCCGTGCCCGCCGGACTGGACGTCGTGCTCCCCGCCTCACTGCAGAAAGAACTCGGAGCATGGTTCGAGAAGAAAGCCGCAGCCGTGATGGGAGAGGGAGTGAGCGTCAGCTTCACCCGCCAGATAGCCGGAGGCTTCAGGATTGGCCCCCGCGACGGAGGCTACATGATCAGCTTCGCAGAGGGAGACTTCGAGAGTATTCTCACCGAATACCTCCGCCCGGCCACCCGCAAGCTCCTGTTCGGCTAACCCGTAGACCGGTGGAAGATGAACAACTACCATTATATCATAGCCGGCCTGCCCGACCTGCTGCCTGACTTCACCTCCGGTCAGTTCTCATACCGGGAGCTGGCAGATTCCATAAAGGAGCAGCTCTGCGCAAAGGACCGCCGCGCAGTGGACTGGCTCGAGTTCGGAGCCGACACCTCGCACCTGAGCAGGCATCTCTACAGGGCCGCCGCCCGGCAGAAAAACACATTCATCCGCTCCTGGTACGAACTGGACCGCAAGATCCGCAACTCGCAGACCAGGTATCTGGCCGGGAAGGAGGGCATTGACCCCGAAAAATACTCCGTAGGAGAGACTGAAAGCGCCGGGGAGGACTACCCTGCCCTGCTGCAGATATTCCAGCATCCGGATCTTTTCGAGAGAGAGCACATGCTGGACCGGTATCGCTGGGACCGCATCACGGAGATGACCACATTCCATTACTTCGACATGGACGTCATCCTGGGCTTTCTGGCCAAGGGGATGATCGTGGGCCGCTGGAGCTCGCTCGACCGGGAGAAAGGCGCGGAGCTCTTCCGCCGCTACGTGGACGAGGTCAGGGGCACATTCAAAGGCATTGATTTCAACTAAGACAATAAATATCAAAATATATGGATCCTATCAGACAAACAACAGGTAAAGTAACGGGCATCATCTCCAACTTAGTTACCGTGGAAGTCGACGGACCTGTCTCGCAGAACGAGATCTGCTACATCTCGCTCGGAGATGCGAGGCTCATGGCCGAGGTCATCAAGGTGACCGGACGCAGGGCATCGGTGCAGGTCTACGAGAGCACCCGCGGACTAAGGTGCGGGGACAAGGCCGAGTTCCAGGGGCACATGCTTGAGGCTACTCTCGGTCCCGGCCTGCTGTCGAGCAACTTCGACGGCCTGCAGAACAACCTCGCCACCATGGAGGGAGTCTTCCTCAAACGCGGAGAGTACACCGCCCCTATCGACGTGAACCGTGAGTGGAACTTCACCCCGCTGGCGGCACCCGGAGACGAGGTCCGCGCCGCCGACTGGCTGGGAGAGGTCAAGGAAGGCTGGCTGCCCCACAAGATCATGGTGCCGTTCTCATTCAAGGACACCTATAAAGTAAAATCCATCGTCCCCGCCGGCTCATACAAGGCCAGCGACACCATCGCCGTACTGACCGACGCCGCCGGAGACGAGCATCCCGTAACCATGATTCAGAAATGGCCTGTCAAGGTGGCCATCACCGCCTACAGGGAGAAACCCCGTCCCTGGCGCATCATGGAGACCGGAGTAAGGTGCATCGACACCTTCAACCCCATCGCGGAGGGCGGTACCGGATTCATCCCCGGGCCTTTCGGATGCGGAAAGACAGTGCTCCAGCACGCTATAGCCAAGCAGGGCGAGGCTGATGTGATAGTGATGGCGGCCTGCGGAGAGAGGGCCAACGAGGTGGTGGAGATATTCACCGAGTTCCCCGAGTTAGTCGACCCCCGCACCGGACGCTCCCTGATGGAGAGGACCACCATCGTCTGCAACACCTCCAACATGCCCCTAGCCGCCCGAGAGGCATCCGTCTACACCGCCATGACCATCTGCGAGTACTACAGGGCCATGGGCCTCAAGGTCCTCCTGCTGGCCGACTCCACCTCCCGCTGGGCTCAGGCCCTCAGGGAAATGAGCAACCGTATGGAGGAGCTGCCCGGAGCCGACGCCTTCCCCGTGGACCTCTCGTCCATCATATCCAACTTCTACGCCCGCGCCGGAGCCATAGTACTCAACAACGGACAGACCGGCTCCGTAACATTCATCGGCACCGTGTCCCCCGCCGGAGGTAACCTCAAGGAGCCCGTGACCGAGTCCACCAAGAAGGCTGCCCGCTGCTTCTACGCCCTCTCGCAGAACCGCGCCGACAAGAAGCGCTACCCCGCCGTAGACCCCATAGACTCCTATTCGAAATACCTCGAATATCCCGAAATCGTCACCTTCCTCAAGGAGAAAATCTCCCCCAGATGGGTAGACATGGTCCTCGAGGCCAAGAACTTAGTGCTCAGAGGAAAGGAAGCCTTCGAGCAGATCAACATCCTCGGAGACGACGGAGTGCCCGTCAGCTACCACGAGCGCTACTGGAAGTCGGAGCTGATCGACTACATCATCCTGCAGCAGGATGCATTTGACCGCATAGACGCCTCCACTCCCCTCGAGAGGCAGGAGTTCATGTTAGAGAAGGTCTTAGACGTATGCCACGCAGAGCATGACTTCGAGACCTTCGAAGAATGCTCCACCTGGTACAAGGAGGTGATCAACCTCTTCCGCCAGATGAACTACTCGGAGTTCCGCAGCGACGATTTCAACAGATACCTCGAACAGATCAACAAATACATCAGCCATGACAAATAAAGCATTTCAAAGGATATACACTCAGCTCGAGGCCATCACCAAAGCGACCGTGTCGCTCAGGGCACAGGGAGTCTCCAACGACGAGTTAGCCACAGTGGCCGGACGTTTGGCCCAGGTGGTGAAGATCAAGGACGACCTGGTCACCCTCCAGGTCTATGAGGGCACCGAGGGCATCCCGACCGACGCCGAGGTGACATTCTTCGGCGAGCCGCCCGCCCTCAACGTCAGCGACGAGCTGGCAGGACGCTTTTTCGATGCCTACGGCCACCCTATCGACGGAGGCCCGGAGGTCGAGGGAGAGCGCCGCTACATCGGAGGCCCGTCGGTCAACCCCTACAAGAGGAAGCAGCCCTCGCAGCTGATTCCCACCGGTATCGCCGGCATTGACCTGAACAATACCCTCGTATCGGGGCAGAAGATACCTTTCTTCGCCGACCCGGACCAGCCTTACAACCAGGTCATGGCCATGGTGGCCCTCCGCGCCGATGTGGACAAGATCATCCTCGGCGGCATGGGTCTCTCGAACGACGACTACCTGTATTTCAAGAACATGTTCGAGAATGCCGGAGCCCTGAACAAGATCATCAGCTTCGTCAATACTACCGAGCAGCCCCCCGTGGAGCGTCTGCTGATACCGGACATGGCCCTGACGGCCGCCGAGTATTTTGCCGTGGACAAGAATGAGAAGGTCCTCGTGCTGCTGACTGACATGACCCTGTATGCCGATGCACTGTCGATCGTATCCAACCGTATGGACCAGATACCGTCGAAGGACTCGATGCCCGGATCATTGTACTCGGACCTGGCCAAGATATACGAGAAGGCCGTGCAGCTGCCCGCCGGAGGCTCCATCACCATCATAGCCGTGACCACCCTCAACGACGGGGACATCACCCACGCCATACCCGACAACACCGGATACATCACCGAGGGACAGCTCTTCCTGCGTCAGGACAGCGACACCGGCAAGGTCATCGTGGACCCGTTCCGCTCCCTGTCCCGTCTGAAACAGCTGGTTATCGGCAAGAAGACCCGCGAGGACCACAACCAGGTGATGAACACAGCCGTCCGCCTCTACGCCGACGCCGCCAACGCCAAGACCAAGCTCGAGAACGGCTTCGACCTGAGCGACTACGACAACCGCTGCCTCGCCTTCGCCAAGGACTACTCCACCCGGCTCCTGGCCATCGACGTCAACATTCCCATCAACGAGATGCTCGACACCGCATGGGAGCTCTTCGGCAAGTATTTCACCAAGGCGGAGACAGGTATCAAGGATGCACTCATAGAGAAATACTGGAAGGCTACGGAACCCGCCGCTTAATACACCTGAGCCATGGCCATCAAATTCCAATATAACAAAACGTCGCTCGGCGAGCTGGGCAAGCAGCTGAAGATCCGCACCCGGGCCCTGCCTACCCTGAAGAACAAGGAGGCGGCCCTGCGCTTAGAGGTCAAGAAGGCCAAGAGGCGCTCGGACGAGCTGTTGGAGGAGCTCTCGGCCGCATTAGAGAGGTACAGCTACCTGTCAGGACTCTGGAACGAGTTCGAGCCGGGGCTTATCTCGGTGCGGGACGTGGAGCTGGTCACGGCCAAGTTCGCGGGGGTGAGGATACCCGAGCTCAAAGATGTCATCTACGATGTCCGGGAATTCAACCTCTTCCAGAAGCCCCTGTGGTACAGCGACGGAGTGCAGATACTCAAGGACCTCGCCCGTCTCGGGATAGAGTCCGAGATCTGCTCCGAGAAGAGCCGCATCCTGGACTTCTCCCGCAAGAAGACCACCCAGAAGGTCAATCTGTACGAGAAGGTGCAGATACCAGGGTACAATGAGGCTATCCTCAAGATCAAGCGCTACCTGGAGGACGAGGAGAACCTCTCCAAGGCCTCCCAGAAGATAGTCAAGAACCGTCACGACCTAGAAGCAGAGGAGGAAGCACTATGATAACGAAAATGACCAAATACTCCATGATCCTCCTGTCGGGGGACCTGGAACGGTTTCTGTCAGGGGTGCAGGAACTCGGGATGGTGGACATCACCCGCTCCTTCACCGGCACCGACGAGGCCTCGAGGGAGATGACATCCCTCATCGGAAGGTGCCGGGCTGCCGCAGCGTCCCTGCATGCTCTGGCAAAGGAGCACCGCGAGGCATCCGCATCCGCCTGGGACAGCACAATTCCTCCGGCTGCAAATCTGTCCGCCGAGGAACTTCTCAATGCCTTCGAGGGCAATGCGGCCCGCAGGGAAGAGATCGCCTCGGAGCTGGATGCCTTGGAGAAAGAATACCTGAAGGCCCTGCCCTGGGGAGAATTCTCTCCCTCGGATGTGGACAGACTGCGGGCTGCCGGACTTACTCCGCATTTCTACTGTGTCAGCGACAAGCGGTTCTCTCCCTCATGGGAAGAGCAGTATCCCCTGCAGGTGCTGGCCCGAGACAACGGGAACATCTACTTCGTCGTACTGACCCGGACGGATGCTGCCGGTGATGATATGGACGCCGCCGGACTCCCTGCCGCCGAAGAGACCCAGCTGCCCCCCCGCCCTGCCTCGCAGGTGCAGGCCAGGATACAGGCTCTCCGCTCAGAGAATGACCGGCTGGTGGCAGAGGCCATAGGATACGCATCCCGTTCATCTGAGCTTACAGAACTGGCCGACAAGACATTTGCCTCGCTGGACCTGCATTTAGCCGGGACCTCTTCCCTCCTCGAGGGCGAGGGGACGATCAGCGTGGTGGAGGGCTTCGCTCCCACTGCCGACGACGCCGCAGTGCAGGAGTTCCTGGAGCACGGGCCCTGCACCGTCTACTGGCAGGCCGAGGCGGCCAAGGGTGCGGACAATCCGCCCATCAAACTGCGCAACAACTGGTTTGCCCGTCTCTTTGAGCCCGTCGGAGGCCTCTACGAGCTGCCCAACTACGACGAGCTGGACCTGACTCCTTATTTTGCTCCGTTCTACATGCTCTTCTTCGGCTTCTGCCTCGGAGACATGGGATACGGCCTGATATTAGTCATCACCGGTATCGCGGTGGCCTTAGCTCTGCCCAAGTTCAGCGGCTACGGCAAGCTGATAGCCTGGCTCGGGGTCGGCTCGCTCATCCTGCCGCTGTTCTCCGGAACGTTCTTCGGCATGAAGCTGGCCGATATCCTGCCCATGCCGGACAATATCAAGGCCCTGTTCTTCTCGGACCTGAAGATGTTCTGGTTCGCCATTATCTTCGGACTGTTCCAGATAGTGTTCGCCAGGATGCTCAAGGCGATATTCGCTTTCTCCAAGCGGCGCTGGGACGAGGCGCTGACCGAGGTCGGCTGGAGCCTGCTGATCGTGTGGGCCGCATGCGCCTACGCCGGTTCGCAGATGGGGATCAAACTTCTGCCGCACATCGTATCGCAGATTCTGGTCTTCGGAGGACTGATACTGGTGCTGTTCTGCAGCAAGCCGGCCAAGTTCTTCCTGCTGCGTCCGCTCAAGGGCATCGTATCCCTCTACGATATCACCAGCATTTTCGGCGACATGCTCTCGTACATCCGTCTGTTCGGACTGGGTACGACCGGCGGCATCCTCGCACTGGTGATCAACTCGATAGCCATGACCCTTTCGGGCATCCCCTACGTGGGCTGGCCGGTCACGGTGATATTCCTCGTATTCGGGCATCTGGCAGTCATGGGACTGTCCTGCCTCGGAGCATTCGTACACCCGGTCCGTCTTACCTTCGTGGAGTTCTACAAGAATGTGGGCTTCGAGGGAGGCGGCAGGGCCTACAGACCGTTGAAATCATATAGTAATAACAAATAAAAACAATTTTATCGTATGTCAACACCTTTAATCTTAGCTTACGTCGGAATGGCAGTGATGCTCACATTGTCCTGCATCGGCAGTGCCATAGGCGTGACAATGGGCGGCAACACCACCGTCGCCGGCCTCAAGAAGAAACCGGAAATCTTCGGTAAATCCATGCTCCTCTGCGTGCTTCCTTCTACTCAGGGACTGTACGGATTCGCAGGATTCTTCCTCATGCTCAGCCGACTGGGAGCCATGGAGGACGCCTCTCAGGTGCTCACCATGAACCAGGGTCTGGCAATGGCCGCTGCCGGTCTGGCCCTCGGCTTCGTAGGCCTGTGGTCCGCCATCAAGCAGGCCAGTCTGGTCAGCAACGGTATCAACGAGATGTCCAACGGACACGATGTGTTCTCCCGTACCATGATTCTCGCCGTGTTCCCCGAGCTCTACGCCATCCTGGCATTTGCCTGCGCGTTCCTCGCTCTGCCGTAGACGTTTCCGCTTAGGACGGCACAAATAAAACCTCCAAAAGGACCAGGCCCTCCCACCGCTTCGCGGCGGGCCCCTCCCTCTAGAGCCGAGGGCGG
>ERZ791736.152-NODE-152-length-26599-cov-11.118256_pt1 | contig 26599 bp, 19 predicted proteins | sample MGYA00509940_ERZ791736 | MGnify/ENA primary metagenome ERZ791736 (study PRJEB30046, sample SAMN00792014) | human gut metagenome | study: EMG produced TPA metagenomics assembly of the A metagenome-wide association study of gut microbiota in type 2... | reverse complement strand
CATACAACCGCCCTGCGGGCGTCGGAAATGCATTCCCCCTTTGGTGGCTGGCGCCTTATGGACAAGCCCTGCGGGCTTGAGGGTTGACGGCCCGATGGGCCGAAGGTTCTTAAGGGGCTTAAGTTTGACACGCCTCCGGCGCGAGGGTTGTGGTGGAGCCTCTAAATTTATAGAAGGCGCTCTCTTATGATAAAACCTTTACAACCGCCCTGGCGGGCGAGGAAGTGCATTCCCCCTTTGGTGGCTGGCGCCACCACCTTTCCCCTGTTCAGGGGGCACTATAAAGCTCCGTTATGCTGTGAGCTGCTTATGAAAGGGCTGCTTTTCAGAGCTTTATTCTTCCCCCGCTTGCGGGGGAAGTCCGGCGCAGCCGGATAGGGGGGTATATCTGCCGAAGGCAGATAATTCAGCAGAATGCTTATCATGCCATATGATACAGCAAGGTCATCCCGTAACGCTGACTTTATAAGTATTGCCCTCAGGGCAATCCACAACCCTCGGGGCCGAAGGCCCCGTCAAACTTAAGAACCCTCCGGCCCATTGGGCCGGTCCATCTTAAGAACCCTTTTCCACAACCTTCGGGGCGCAGCCCCGTCAACCCTCACACCGCAGGTGTGTCCCAAAACTCTATTTGAAAGGAAGCAGTACTATGCAGTTTGAACGCCGCCTGGACAGGAAGCTTGTTTTTTCCATCATTGCCGCAGGCATTCTTTCTTTTACCGGCGTGGTCATTGAAACGGCCATGAATGTTACATTTCCTTCTCTCATGAAGGAGTTTTCCGTTTCCACGGCTCTGGTGCAGTGGATTACCACCGGCTATCTCCTGGTGCTGGCGGTGGTGATTCCGCTGTCGGGATACTTGAAGGAGCGGTTTTTGATGAAGAGGCTTTTTCTCACGGCCTCGGGCCTTTTCATTCTGGGTACTCTTCTGGGGGCCTGGTCGCCGGATTTCCTGCTGCTCCTTCTGGGACGGATTCTTCAGGGGGCAGGCACAGGCATTGCGCTGCCGCTCATGTTTAATATCATTATGGACCAGGCGCCTCTTAACCGGCTGGGGTTCATGGTGGGGGCAGGCATGCTGGTCTGCGCTCTGGCGCCGGCGGTGGGGCCTTCCATCGGCGGATACATTGTGAGTCTTTTTGGCTGGCGCATGATTTTCTGGGCCGTGCTTCCGCTGCTTCTTATTTCCTTTGTGCTGGGCGGCCTGTCGGTGCGGCAGTCTTCCGATCTTTGCTCTTCTTCCTTTGATGCCATGGGCCTTCTGTACCTGGCCATTTCCTTCACCTGTCTTCTTCTGGGCTGCACGGAGCTGGGCCATGGGAGCATCACTTTCACGGCGGCTCTCCTTTTCGCTGGCTTTTTACTGGCCCTTTTCTTTTTCCGGAATCGGGAGAGAAATTTGATGGACCAGGGGAAACGGCCGCTTCTGAATATCCGGGCTTTGAAAAACAGGCCTTTCGTGCTGGGAGCACTGGGGCTGTCGCTGCTCCAATTCCTGTGTCTGGCTCTGGGATTTTTGCTCCCCTGCTTTTCCCAGATTGTGACCGGGGAAAATGCCTTCGCCGCCGGCTGCATCCTTCTGCCCGGCTGTTTGCTGGGCGCCCTTTTTGCTCCCCTGTCGGGCCGGATTTATGACCGTTTCGGTGCCAGGCGGCCGGTGCTTCTGGGAAGCGCGCTCCTCATTCTATCCATGGTTTTGTTCAACGCCGCCCTGCCCTTTGCGTCCACCGGGATTCTGACGGTTTGTTACCTTTTCTTCGCTGCCGGCCAGGGGATGTCGGTAGGAAATATTCTGACCTACAGCCTTTCGGTGCTGGACAGGTCCATGAAGCCTGACGGCAACGCCATCTGCAACACGGCCCAGCAGCTTTCCGGTGCCGTGGGCACTGCCGTGGCTGCGGCCATTGTGTCTGCCGCCCAGACAGAGGGGGCCGGGGATTTCGCCCGGGCCACCGCCTCGGGTACCGCTGAAGCGTTACTGGTACTCCTTTTCCTTTCTCTCCTGCAGTTCCTTGCCCTGTTCCTTTCTTTCCGGAAAGAGGGGAGACTCTGAGTGCGGTGAGGGCTTTCTGTATGGAAGAAGGGCGTCTTTTCCTTTTCAAGAACCTGTTGTATAATAAAAAGGTATGTATATTTTATGCCGGCGAAGGGGCCGGCACTCTTTCTGCCAGAAAATGGGGCAGGGAGTTTTTTTATGGATCATCCATTTTTCCGGCAGGACGGGGTGTTCTCTGGAATTTATGGAAATGGGAGGAAAGAAGAATGGAAGAGAGAGACAGCTTTAAGTCCCGGCTGGGATTCATCCTGGTCAGTGCAGGCTGCGCCATCGGCATCGGGAATGTGTGGAAATTCCCCTATATTACCGGGGAATACGGCGGCGCCGTGTTTGTCCTGTTTTACCTGGCATTTCTGCTTTTACTGGGCATACCGGTGGTAACCATGGAGCTGGCCGTAGGCCGGGCCAGTCACAAGAGTGCCCTGCGGGGGTTTCAGGCCCTGGAGCCGAAGGGCAGCTGGTGGCATATCCATGGCTGGGTGTGCCTTCTGGGGAGCTTTATCCTCATGGTGTACTACACCACCATTTCCGGGTGGATGGTAGATTATTTTGTCCGTTTTCTGGACGGCTCCTTTCACGGCCTTTCGCCGCAGGAGGTGGCGAAAGCCTTTGACAGCATGGTGGCGGATCCTGTGGAAATGATGATTTTCATGGGCATCAATGTGCTGGTGGGATTTCTGGTGTGCGCCGGCGGCGTGGCCAAAAGTCTGGAAAAGGTGACGAAATGTATGATGCTGGGCCTTCTGGGGCTCATTGTGATTCTGGCGGTGAACAGCATCCTTCTGCCGGGCGCCGGAAAGGGGCTGGAGTTCTATCTTCTGCCTGACTGGAACCGGGCTGTGGAAGCGGGCATCGGCAATGTGGCGGCAGCAGCCATGAACCAGGCTTTCTTTACCCTGTCCGTGGGCCAGGGGTCTATGGAAATCTTTGCCAGCTACATGAGCCGTGACCATGCGCTCACCGGAGAAGCGGTGCGCATTACGGCGCTGGATACCTTCGTGGCTCTTCTGGCAGGGATGATCATATTTCCGGCCTGCTTCGCCTTCGGCGTGGAGCCGTCGGAGGGACCTTCCCTGATTTTCGTGACCCTGCCCAATATTTTCATCCATATGCCCATGGGTCAGCTCTGGGGCTCCCTTTTCTTCGTGTTCATGACCTTCGCCAGCTTCTCTACGGTAACGGCGGTGTTTGAAGCCCTCATCGGAAACTGCATGGACAATTTCGGCTGGAGCCGCAAAAAGGCGGTGCTGGTGCTGCTGCCCCTGGTTTTTTTCGGCAGCATTCCCTGCGTGCTGGGCTTCAATCTGTGGTCTGACGTGCATATCCTGGGCAGTCGGGGTATCCTGGATACGGAGGACTTCATCGTCAGCAGCCTGATCCTTCCTCTGGGCTCCATCATTTTCGCCCTCTTCTGCGTCACAAAATACGGCTGGGGCTTTGAAAACTATCTGAAGGAAGTGAACACCGGCGAAGGCCTGAAAATGCCCCGCTGGATTCGTCCCTATTTCAAGTATGTGCTGCCTCTCCTCATCTTCATCATTCTGGTGAGAGGACTTATGTAAGGCAGGAAGGAAATGGTACTTTCAGGAATACAATAGAAATGAAAAAAGCGGCGCCTTCCGGGCTGCCGCTTTTATGATGGAAAAGACTTTCAGAAAAATCTGTTTTGTGGTACTATATTGAAGGAAATCGAATTAACAGAATGATTCACAAAGAGTTCATTCTTTTAAAGGAGGACTATATGGCACTTGAAATTGGAAAACCGGCACCGGACTTTACCCTTCCTTCCGACGAAGGGAAAGAGGTATCTCTTCATGACTTCAAAGGACAGAAGGTGATTCTCTATTTCTATCCCAAGGACAACACCTCGGGCTGCACCCTGGAGGCCAAGGCCTTCCGGGACCATCTGGCAGACTTCAAAGCCCTGGGATATGCAGTCGTCGGCGTGAGCCGGGACTCTGTCAGAAAGCACTGCAATTTCCGGGATAAAAATGAATTGAACTTCCCCCTCCTTTCAGACGGAGAAGAGAAAGTGGTGAACCTCTACGGCGTGCTCAAGGAAAAGAGCATGTACGGCAGAAAGTATATGGGCATCGAAAGATCCACCTTCATCATCGACGAAGAGGGGAATCTGGTGAAGGAATACAGAAAGGTCAAGGCCGCTTCCCATGTGGATGACCTGCTGAAAGACCTGGGCTGATGGAGAAAGGGGGCTGTGAGGAAATGACACAGATGCTACCCTGCCCCACCGTCATTTCGACGAAAGCGTTGCGTAGTGGAGAAATCTCACTTCCTAATGGTACCGGGAGCACGGTGGCAGGAGATCTCTCGACTCAGAGTCTCTATAGTGCCTGGAACCCTTTGCCCTGCTAACGACATGGGGCTCCGCTCGAGATGACAATGAGGACAAGCCCCTTACTGTCATTGACACAAAAAAAGACACCCAAAAGGGGCTGTGAAGAAATGATTTACATTTTTTCACAGACCCCTTTTTGATTTCGGCCATAGGATGGCAGGCTGCCTGTTACTATGGCAGAGAATCGTTCAGCCGGTTTCCTTTGGCGACCGTTGCCGCTATCTGAACCCGGTACGGTTTGCGTCCCTTTAGATTTCCTCCAGCGCTTCCATACCCAGCAGGAGGGCGGCGTTCCGGCTTTCTTTTCCCCAGCGGCGCTGGTCGTGGGTGAGAGAGGAGAGGGTGTCGGCGGTGAACATGATTTCCGCAAATTCCTTTCTCCTGTATCTGGCGCAGGCGGCCAGGGCGCTGGCTTCCATGTCCACCAGGCTGCAGCCTTCCTGACGGCGGCGCCGGATTTTTTCTTCCGTTTCCCGGAAGAAGCCGTCGCTGGTCCAGGTGATAGCAGGGGAGAAGGGAAGATTTTTCTTTCGGAAATAGTCCTTCAGGTGAAGGAGGGGCTCTTTGTCCAGCTCAATGAAGCGGGATGGCGGCAGGTAGTGGTAGGAGGTGCCTTCGTCCCGGAGGGCCTTTTCGATGGGGAAGAAGCAGTTTTCCGGAATGTCGGCAAGGGAGCCGCAGCAGCCGATGGCCAGTACTTTTTCTGCGCCGTAGGCAAAGAGGCGGTCTTCGATGAGCACTGCCGCCGGGGCGCCGGCAGGCGCCTGTACCAGAAGGAGAGGCTCCTTTTCTCCGGGGATTTCATAGAGGGGAAAGGGCTTGGTGAGGGAGAGGAAGGTGCCCAGCACCTTTCCGCCTCTCTTTTCTGCAAAGGCGGCAATCCGTTTTTCTCCCAGAAAAGCCATGAGGCAGCGGCGGGGCAGCGTAAGGGGAAGGTGCTCAAAATCAGGTGAAATGAGCCCTTCTTCTTTGGAAAATTCTGCAAGCGGTATGGTGGATGTATTCATAGGAACTCCTTTCCGGCGGCGGGCCATGACAACTCTGATTATTTATAGTTTATCATTTTTTCCGTTCTCATACATAATCGGAGATACCACTTGACAGATTTCAGTGACAGGTGTACACTTAGCCACAGATGAAGGAACCGTAAGGCTTTCTTCTTCAAAGTGAATATGACTGGCAAAGGCGTCTGATATGCTTTTTATCAGACGCCTTTTTACGTGGCGGGGAGGCCTTCCGGGGGGACAGGCTTCCCCGCCGCTTTTGGTCATAGGCATGATTTTAAGTAATAGATTTGAGTATTCCGATTGCATTGAACTTATTTTTCAAAATTTTGTATTATTGCAGAATCTGCATGGAAAGGAATTTAAAAATGCGCAAGGAACATGATTTTCTGGGAGAAAAATTAGTACCTGATGAAGTTTACTATGGGGTTCAGACCATGAGGGCTAAGGAAAATTTCCAGATTACCGGAGCTCATCTGGATCCGGATTTCATCAAATCCATGGCTTCCGTGAAAAAGGCGTCCTGCCTCACCAACCTGAAGACCGGCCGCATGGACAAGACCATTGGAGAAGCCATTATCCAGGCTGCTGATGAAATCATGGACGGCAAAATGCTGGACCAGTTTCCTCTGGACCCCATCCAGGGCGGCGCAGGTACTTCCATCAACATGAATATGAATGAGGTTCTGTGCAACCGTGCTCTTGAAATTCTTGGCTATGAAAAGGGCCGCTATGATATCATTTCGCCTAATAACCATGCCAATATGGCCCAGTCTACCAACGACGTATTCCCCACTTCCATCAAGGTATGCCTCTGCCGCAAGGCTGTGGCTCTCACGGATGCGCTGGAACGGCTGGCAGAGGGCTTTGAGGCGAAGGGAAAGGAATTCAAGGACGTGCTGAAAATGGGCCGCACCCATCTCCAGGACGCTGTGCCCATTACCCTGGGCGAGGAAATGAATGCCTACGCTTCCATGGTACGCCGGGGCATGGCAAGGATCACCCGCTCCCTGGAGGCCCTGAAGGATCTGAATATGGGCGGTACCGCCGTAGGCACCGGCCTCAATGCAGAACCGGAATACATCAAGCTTTTCCCCTATACCCTGTCGGAAATTACGGGATTCCGGTTTGAAACGGCGCCGAACCTGATCGATGCCACCAACAACACCGACTGCTATGCCGATGTATCTTGCGCCCTCAAGGTGACAGCCCTGTCCCTCATCAAAATGGCCAATGATATCCGCCTCATGGCCTCCGGTCCCCGCTGCGGCCTCAATGAAATCAAGCTGGAAGCCCGTCAGCCCGGCTCCTCCATCATGCCGGGCAAGGTAAACCCGGTGATTGCAGAGGTGCTTGACCAGACCTGCTACCAGGTCATCGGCAACGATCTGGCCATCAGCATGGCTGTAGAAAACGGCCAGCTGGAACTGAACGTCATGGAACCGGTGATTGCCTTCAACATTTTCAACTCCTTCCGCTTCCTCACCAATGCGGTGAACACCTTCAATGAAAAGCTGCTGAAAACCATGAAGGCCAACAGAGAACAGTGCCAGTACTGGGTGGACCACAGCGTCGGTGTCATCACAGCCCTGCTGCCCCATATCGGCTACGAAAAATGCGCTGCCACTGCCAGAGAAGCCTACACCACCGGCGAACCGGTGCGTGAAATCATTCTGAAGAAGCAGCTGGTTACCAAAGAAGCTATGACCCGCATCCTCTCGCCCTATGAAATGACCCACCCCGGCATTGCCGGCGGAAAGGACGCCCTGGCCAAATAGGGATATCCGATTCATTGTCATTATTATCATCCATTGTCTGCCATGGGGGACCTCTTCGGAGGTCCCTTTTTCCATGCCCCTGTTCCACCTGCCTGCAGGGGCACTATGGGTGCTTAGCAATGGGGCCATGTCTCTATAGGAAAGCATAGAGCGATTTATTCTGTCCCTGGATGGGGGAAAGTCCGGCGCAGCCGGATAAGGGGGAGCCGCGCAGCGGATAATTACCAGAATGCCAATCAAGTCCTATGACACAGAAAGGTAAATCCGTAACGCTGACTTCATACTCATCGCCCGAGAGGGCGATACCACCACCTTCAGCGCCGCAGGCGCTGTCGCCCCCTGAGCGGAAGCGAACACAACCCTTCTACACAACCTGCGGCGGAGCCGCTACCACCACCCTCTGAACCCTCTGAACCTTTTGAACCTTCTGAACCTTTTGAACCTTCTGAACCTTCACACCGCAGGTGTGTCCAGTCATGACGGCGCCTGTGATTCCGGCGGCTCCTTTTGACTAATCCTTCCTAAACAGATAGAATATAGTATATTTATAAAATTTACGGAGCAAGGAGCGTTTCTGCGCTATGAAACTGAAAAATTTTGATCATATTGTTCTCACCACCGGCCACTTGGAGGAGTGCCTTCATTTTTATCGGGAGTTCCTGGACATGACCGTGGTTTTTGACAAGGGACGATATGCCCTTCTGTTTGGAAACTGCAAAATCAATATCCACCAGCGGCCCGGGGAGTTCCAGCCGGCGGCGGCTTATCCCGTGTCCGGCAGCATCGATCTCTGCATCATAACGGAGACGCCTATGGAGAAGGTGCGGTCCGAGCTTCTGGCGAAGGGGGCGCCGGTGATTACGGATGTGGTAGACCGTCATGGCGCCAGAGGGCCTATGAAGAGCATTTATCTTCGGGATCCCGACGGCAATCTCATCGAAATCGCCCGGTATATCCGGCAGGAGGGGAAAGCCGTGCTTCCTCCCGACAATGATGAAGCTCTGGTGGATGAATGAATTTCTTGAAAGGATAAACCATTGACACCTTACGATTCCAATCTGTTCTTTACGGCGGAGTATGTGCTGTCCGCCCTGATTATCGCTTTTCTGACCTATAAGAAGACGGCCCTTGATGTGCGGCGTCCCATTTCCCGGAAGGCCTTCCTGAAGCGGCTGCCTCTGGCGGCGGGAGCGGTGGTGCTTTCCATTCTCCTCATGACAGGGGTCTATCTCCTGCGGCTGGATTTTGCAAAAAATCTCATCCTCATCGGGGCCATCCAGCTTTGCATGACCCTTGCGGCCAATGTGATTCTGGGAGCTTCCTGGATACAGCGGTACCGGGTCTATCCCCGGGGCCGGGAGCTTTCGGCGGTGGTGATTCTCATGTACATCATTGCGGACCTTTTCATGCCCTCGGGCATCAAGTACGCCATCCTGGTCATGGGAACGGTGCTGGCCCTGATTTTCCCGAATCAATGGGATGAATGGAAGTAGGAGAACGAAGGAAGAGAGGAGCTCTTCCTTCGTTTTTTTCTTTGCCTGTAACACAGGGTTTCATCCCTGCTTTATTTTCTTTTCTCCCTCTTTCTTATATGTTAAAATATAAAGAATCCCTAAGAGTTTTAGGGGTCAAAGAAGTGTAAGCCGCAAAGGCGCGAAATGACGGGACTTTCTCATTTCGCCGGAGGTTTCCTCCATGGGTTGATACGAAAGATTTTTCGTACAGAATTTTAAGAAGGCAGTCTTTCCGGAAAATCAAACTTTATGGTGTCATAAAGAGCCATGCCTGGGAAAGGGGCTGCCCGGGAAAGAAGGAAATTGAATATGGGGAGTTATAACTCAAATTATGGAAATGGCGATAGTTCTTTTTTTGCTCTTCGGCAGGCTGACGGCAAGGTGCTGGGACGGGTGCGCCCCGGCGTGAAGCTGTCCACACCCCAGCCGGGGATGAAGGATTATCGTTTTTTTGTGGATCCTCTCTCTCCGCTGCCCCGGGGATTTGAGGATTCGGAAAAGCACGGGTTTACCGGTTTCATGAGCCGCATCGGCTGCGGATACAATGCCTTTGCCAATGAGGCCGATGCCCTGCATTACCTGAAGACCGTTTTTGGCGATGCCTTCGTCACCTTTACGCCGGCCATCAGAAATAATAAATTCTTTGTGCTCGATGATATGCAGCTGGAAGGCACCACGTCCTTCATGGATGTGGACAGTCATTTTTATCCCATCCCTGCTTTCGGCACCGTGGACCAGCCGCCTTTTTCCGGAGATATCAACAAGTTCTGCAGCCACATTCTCACCGGAAAGCCGCTGCCGGGGCTGTCCAAGAAATACTGGAATAATGATGTACAGCCCCGGGTCATCGTGGCAGCTACGAAGAATTTTGAGGGGAAACTGGGGCCCTGGGTGGTGTTTGCACCGCTCTATGATGATGCCTTTGACTCCACCGTCATCGGCGAAGGGGGCGCTTATTTCCATGTGAAGAATAATGGTCCCCTGGGCTACGGCGTGGTGGATTTCAAAAATTCGGAGCTTTTTTCCCATATCCTCCGCTGCACCCATTCGCCCCTCTGGTATGTGCCGGAGGAATTCATTCCGGATCTCCGGCTGAAGCTGAAGCCCGTGCCTTCTGACGGCGACCTTCTGGCAGACAGCGGCGTGCTGGTGAACCCCTTTGCCGACGGCGAACCCATCACCCTTGGCAGTGAAGAGAATGGAGAAAAAGGGTTCAGCCTGGAAGATGTAGATAAGATCATTCAGGGCCTCATGTCCCGGGAAGACAGGGAGCCTGTGAGCAGCGGGGAAGAGGAAATTACCTCGGAGGAGCAGGATACCCTGAGCGAAGCGGGATTCCTGGAAAGGCTGTCTGAAACGGCCGACCGGTCAGGCTTTCTCTATGATAAGGATGATCTCATCAATTTCCATATTTCCCTGAAATCCTCCCGCCTCACCATTCTGGCCGGCATGAGCGGCACCGGGAAATCGGGACTGGTGCGCCTCTACGGCCGGGCCCTGGGACTGCCGGAAAACCGGGTCCGCTTCCTGGCAGTGCGCCCTTCCTGGATGGATGATGGCGACATTCTGGGCTATGTGGACATGAAGAACATGGTATACCGCAGTGCCGATACGGGACTGGCGGAGCTCCTCATCGATGCTGCCGCCCATCCCGATGAAATGTTCCTCATCTGCTTTGATGAAATGAACCTGGCCCGGGCAGAGCACTACTTTGCCCAGTTCATTTCGGTACTGGAAAAGGAAGAAAATCCGGTAATCCGCCTCTACAATCCCAGCCTTCGGGCGAAACTCTACAACGGCGACGCCTATCCGGCGGAAATCCCCATCGGCAGGAACGTCCTCTTCACCGGCACGGTGAACGTGGACGAATCCACCTACCACTTCTCCGATAAAATCCTGGACCGGGCCAATGTAATCACCCTCCATCAGGGACGGTTCCATGACCTTTTGTCTCTGGGAAAGAAAGAAAAAACAGAGTGGCCCGAAATGCCGGCCTCCCTTTTCGAGAGCTTCTGTGTCCATGAGGGCCTGGGGCTTAAGGAAGAAGAGCTGGATCTTCTGGACGCCCTGAACGATGCCTTTCACAAGAGCGGCATCCAGTGCGGCATCGGTTTCCGCATTGCCTGCCAGATGGGACGGTATCTGGAAAATATTCCCCAGGGCCTTTCCTTCACCAGGGAAGAAGGACTGGATGCCCAGGTGGTGCAGCGCATCCTCACCAAACTGCGGGGCTCCGCCCAGCAGCTGGCGGCCCTGGTATCCACCAGCGATAAAGGGGAACTGACGGGTTCTCTCCCGGAGGTGCTGGAACGGTTCAGCCGCCTGTCCTCCTTCACTGGTGCCCGGAAGGTACTGGAGGAAAAAGCCAGGGAGCTGAAACTCTATGATTACACCATCTAAACTTCCCTTCACCCTCACCTTTTCCGGCGGCTGGGACAAGGGAGTACGCTATTTCAACCGCTTCACCGATAACCCGGAAGAGCTGGCCGAAGACCGGGCGCCGGGCCTTACCTTCACGGAAAACCAGGACATTTACATCCGCTTCGACGCACCCCGGGACTTCCGCTTCACCATGGACGGCCTGGACGTGGTCACCATTCCCGGCGAGGAAAGAGAAAACGGCCAGACCTACATTGCCCCTTTCCGGCGGCAGGACCAGCCCCTCCTTCTCTTCGAGGGACAGGACTTCCCCCTGGTGCCGGGGTACTATGTGCTGACGGTGGAAGGCGGCGGCAGAAGCTGGTACGGCCTCATGGAAATCACGCCCAAGTACATGGGCAAGCAGAGCTGGCAGGATATGCGGGACGAACTGACCGATGAAATCAGGACGCTGTCCTTCGATTTCATGAAAAAGAATATCCATATTTCCAAAGCTCTGGAAGGAGCCCTGGGATTAAACGCCTCTATGCTTCTCCGTTTCTATACCATCAGCAGTGAATCGTCGGTGGTGCTGAGCGTGCTGGACGAATTGTCCCATACCGCCAATGCCCGCATGGTCCTGCGGCTCAAGCAGATACGGCAGGAAGAAGGACGGCGCCCAGATCCCCACATCCGGCCGCAGCATGTGAAAGAGCGGCCCGGGGCAGAGCGCATGCCGGCCCTTCGCACGGAAATCACCAGGGACGTGGAAGAAAACCGTTTCGCCAAGTCCATCCTTCTGGCCCTGGACCATATTCTGCAGCAGTTTCTGGAAGAAATCGACGGTCCCATCCGCCGGCTGGAGAAAAAACAGGAAGAGCTTCGGAAATACACCTGGGGCCTGGAATATAAAACGGGGGAAAAGGCCCTTTCCCGGCTTTCCCTCTACCGCCGGCGGGCCCGCCGCATCAAAGACAGCATAGGCCGCGTATCCAGAGCGCCCTGGTTTGAAGAAGCAGGGACGGCCACGGAAGGCGAAGTGCCTATGACCGTCTTCATGGACCCCAGGTACAGCGTGCTGTACCGCCTGTACAAGAACCTGTCCGACCCGGCCCAGAGCCTGGATGTATCCAGCTTCTACCAGTTCCAGTGGAAACGGACGGACAAACTTTATGAAATGTGGAGCTTCCTCCAGTTCATCAAAGCCCTCACCGCCAAGGGCTGGGAACTGGAAGAAGGCATCTCCGTCATCCGGGAAGAAGGGCGCTACCGTCTTTCCTCTCTGGAATCGGGTACAGAAATCAAGCTCCGGCGGGAAGGGGAAGAAGTACACCTCACCTACGACGGCATCCTTCCCGCCTCCTCGGCGGACACGGACAGGGAAAACCATCCCCTGTACACCAATAACTCCCACCGCCAGCCGGACCTGCGTCTGGACTACTACAAAGGCGGCCTCTACTACGGCTCCCTGGTGGCAGATTTTAAATACCGGGACCTTCTCTTCCTCTGGCAGGACGAAACGAGAAGCGCCAGCCTGCGCCGCCAGTTCAACGCCTACCGCGACATGAACACCCGCTTCTATCGGGATCTGGACGAAACCGCCTCCCTTCGGGACAGCCGTCCGGTGAAAGAAGTGTGGGCCGTCTTCCCTAGAGAAATCCCGGGGAAAAGCGACGAAGACTACAGCCTCCGCTTCATCCCCCTGGCGCCGGGCCTTACCGGCAACCACCGCCTGGCGGAAGAACTGGAAAATTACCTTACCTCCCTTAGCGAATAAAAAAAGACTGTGAAGAAAGGGAAATCCTTTCTTCACAGCCTTTTTTCGTGGGGAAAAACAGGGGACGCGGCTGGCGCCGCGGGTTGTGTAGAAGGGTTGTGGAAAAGGGTTCTTAGGATGGACCGGCCTGACGGCCGGAGGGTTCTTAAGTTTGACGGCCTTTCAGGCCGAGGATTGTGGTATCGCCCTATGGGGCGATGAGCATAAAGTCAGCGTTACGGGATTGGCTTTATAGGTCATATGGCATGATACGCATTCTGATGATTAGCTCACTGCGTTTACCACCAAAGGGGGGAAAAAACTGCGGAATGGTACATGAAATATATGACTCTCTGTTTTTCCTTTCCATACTTCTCGTTTCCCCTTGAGGTGGCAAGGGAACTGGATTTATAGGGGAGAGAAGCGACCCACGAATCCAGTGACACGCTTCCCTGTGGGTGAAACGCCTCGAAGAGGCAAAGGGTGTACAAGGCAGAGCACCGATTTGACACCCCATCGCTATCCTGACCGCCAATCGGCGGCCTGTGACATTTTTGCTTCTTACCCTTGGACACACCTTCGGTGTGCGGGTTGACGGGGCTGCACCCCGAGGGTTGTGGCCGCCTGCCGGCGGCGGGTTGTGCATCGCTTTCGCTCAGGGGACGAAAGCCATTCCCGGGCCGAATCCAGGCCGCCCGGGGCGGAGCCCGATGGCGGCCTGAACCCTTTGAACCTGGGCCACAGAGTGGCCCATGGCGAAGCCGCCCCTTCCGTCTCGCTGCGCTCGCCACCCACCCCCTGAATGGAGGTGGGCAAGTAACAGGAGGAGAGAAACGCATTCTTTAAAATCTGCGGCGAAGCCGCCACCACCCCCTCGCGCCGAAGGCGCGTCAAACTTAAGAACCCTTTCCCCCTTTGGTACTGCGTACCACCTTCCCCCCGCAGGCGGTGGGACAATCGCAGGGGGACGAAGTCCCGTCAACCTTCACACCAGAGGCGTGTCCAAAAGACCACAGTTCAATTATGGCCTCCCTTCCCCTCTTCCTTCTCCTATGCGGAGTACCGGTCCCTGGCAGGCCTTTCCCAGACGATGGGAAATGGAGAGTACCGTGCGGTGGCTGGAGGCCCGGGACAGGGCGCGGAGCACTTTCTGCTCTGTCAGAGAATCCAGATGGGCATTCATTTCATCCAGAAGGAGGAGGGGCGGCTGGAATACCAGGGCCCGGGCAATGGCAAGGAGCTGTTTTTCTCCTTCAGAAAAAAGGCTGTCCTGGAAAGGGGTGTCCAGTTTTTGGGGAAGGGCCATCACTGTTTCATACAGTCCGGAAATCCTGAGGGCTGATGCGGTCATGGTGTCAGTGATGCGCATATCGCCCAGGGTGATCTGGTCTCTCACGGTGCCATCAATCATGGGGAAGGACTGGCTCACGATGCCGAAGATTTTTCTTCTTTCTTTGGGAGGAATGGCAGCGGGATTCATGCCGAAGAGGGCAATGGTGCCACTGTCAGGCAGATAGAGGCCGGTAATGAGTTTGAAGAGGGTGCTTTTCCCGCTGCCTGTGCGGCCGGTCAGGGTCAGATGGCAGCCGGATTCCAGGGTGAGGCTGAAATCTTTGAAAAGGGGATGGCCTTTTTCATAGGAAAAGGAAAGATGGCTGATACAGAGGGGCAGGTCATTCTTCTTTCCCTTCTCTTCCGGCAGGGCCATTTCCTCCTCTTCCATAAATTCCCGGATCCGGTGGACGCCGGCTAGGGCGGACTGGATATTTTCTATTTCCATGCCCAGGCTTTCCAGGGGGGAGAAGATTTTTCCCACATAGGCGATGAGGGCAGCGGCGGTGCCGGCGGTCATGCCGAAAAGGGTGGCTCCCTCCGGGCTCACGGAAAGAATGGCCATGAGGGATATGAGAAGGGCGCTGGTGGTGAGGATGATGGGAGAGTAAATGGAATCGTAGAAGTTTGTTTTTTCCATGGACTGAAAACTTTTCTTGATGGCGGCGGCGTATCTTTTCTTCATGAAATATTCACAGGAAAGAAGACGGATGGTGCGGATATTGCGGCAGGTTTCGGGAATCAGCTCATTGGTGGCGGCAATGGCCTTCCTGTTTTCTATCTGGGCAGCCAGCATGTGATGCTGGAAGGTCCTGGTCAGAAGGAAGAGGAAGGGAAGGGCTGCCAGGAGCAGCAGGAATAGGCCGGAGCTTAGCCAGTATACGGCAGCTAGTATGGAAAAGAGGCGGCAGCTGTCTACGGCCATGCTGATAATGCCGGAGTCGAAGAGGTCTTCCAGGGTGTCCACATCATTGACGAAAAGAGAGGCAGTGCTGCCTTCGCCCCGGCCGGTAAAGAAGGCGGCAGGAAGGCGGCTCAGCTTGGCTGCCATGGCCTGCCGTATCCTTTTGGTGACGGACTGGCCGAACATGGTAATCAGCGTTTCCCTTATTCCCTCTGACAGGCCGCTAAGGGCGGTGAGAATAAAGTACAGCAGGCCCCAGAAGAGAAGAAGGGAGCTATCCGCTTTTCCCTCGGTCAGGGCATCAATGGCTCTCTGCAGTACCAGCGGCGGAAGGATGCTGAGAAAGAGGGAGAGGAAAATGGTTCCTGAAAGGGCTGCGGTCAGCGCCGGGTGGGCGGTGAAAGAGGAAGCAATGATTTCTTTCAGGCCGGAAGTGGGATGGTCCATGGGGTTACCTCCTTTCCTCGCAATGACTTTCATGCATCTTTGGGTTTTGGAGAGCCCAGAGCCGGCGGTAGTCTTCATTTTCCGCCAGCAGTTTTTCATGGGTAGATGTGGTGACTTTTCCATCCTTCCCTATCCACAGGACCTGGCTGGTTTTAGGGAAGGTGCGGAGACGGTGGGAAATGAGTAGGATAATGGAATCCCGGCACAGGGCATGGATGCGGTCAAAGAGCTGGTCTTCCGTTTCCCTGTCTACCGACGCGAAGGGGTCATCCAGAATAATGAGGGGGCGGCGGTGATAGAGGAGGCGGGCTATCATGACCCGGGCCTGCTGGCCGCCGGAAAGGCGGATGCCTCCTTCTCCGATTACTGTTTTTACACCTTGGGGAAAGGCGGCGGCTTCTTCATCAAGGCAGGCACCCCACAGCGCTTCGTCCAGATTTCCTTTTTTCCCAAGCCTTATATTATCTTCCAGGGAGGCATTGAAGAGCTCCATGGAATGGCCCATATAGCCTATGAGAGACAGGGGGGATATGTCCCGGCCCAGCTCCTTTTGGCCCCAGGTAATTGACCCTTCATGGGGAGATTCCATGAGGAAAAGGCGGCCCAGGGTGGACTTGCCGGATGCGGTGCCTCCGGTAATGCCTATGATGTCCGAGGGGGCGGCGGAAAAGGTGCAGTCCTGAATGACAGCATGGCCGGCGCCGGGATAGGTAAAGGATACATGGCTCACGGTAAGGCGGTCCGGCTTTGCCGGCGGCAGGGCCGTCTCCGAAAGGGGCGTCAGGAAATCACGGATGCGGTGCCAGGAAACGTCCGCTTTCTGCAGGGCGTTGAACAGGTGGGCCGCATGGGAGGATTTCACGGCCAGCCTGGTAAAGCAGGCAAGGTATGCGGCAAAGGCGGCAATGTTCCAGTCTTCCCAGCCCTGGCCCATCACATTGTTCCCGCCCAGCCAGAGAATGAGGAGAGACCCGGTCATGGCAATGATCCGGTAGAGCGGTTCCATGCTGTTTTCCCAAAGCCCCTGGCGGATCCGCCGCTTTTCATAATCGGTGAGCAGGCGATGGTAGCGCTCATCGGCTGTTTCTTCTTCTCCATAGAGACGGTAGGTCAGGGCATGGCGCAGCCGGTCCATGGTGCCCCGGGCCAGACGCTCCGCTGATTCCTTAGCCCGCCGGCTGGCGCTGGTGACCGGTTTCTTCAGCCTGTCTGCCAGAAGGTAGGCGGCCGGAGGGAAAAGAAGCACCAGAAAGGTGAGGCGCCAGTCGTAGTAGAAGAGAAAGGCGCTGTAAGCGAGAAGGGCTACGCCGGTATCAAAGAGTTCCGTCGTGAATTTCCGCATGCCTTCGGCGCAGGCTTCCACATCGGAAATGACCCGGGTCATCCAGCGGGCGCCCTGGCCCTCAAGGTCTTGCCGATTTTCCTGAAGAAGCCTGGTATAGATCGTTTCCTTCATGGACAGTATGGTATTGTTGGCAAAACGGCGCACATAGAGGCGCTTCACATACCGCATGGCCTGTACGAAAAGGACGGTGAAAAAGTAGGAAAGGGCAAGAAATACCAAGGAAGAAGGCTGGCGGGTCCCTTCCAAAATGTCTGCCAGATACTGGGATATGTGCCCTTCAAACCAGGGGACTGCGACGAGGCCCAGGTTGTAAAGGATGCCGCTTAAGGCCGTCATGGCCAGTATCTTTTTCTCCTTTGAAAATAGTAGGATACCCTGTTGGTTTCTCTTTTTCCTGCCATGGTCCATACCTCCTTTCTCTGTCTTGTCTTCATTATAGAATAAGGCGGCCGGCGAGAAGATAAAGAAATATTAAAAAAGGCATCGGAGCTTTCTATGTTAACATATTGTTAACTGTTTCAAATAACAGGATTGACAGATTTGATTGTTTATTTTATACTTAATCACAAGGTAACAATTTGAAACGCAGGTGCTCCGATTGTGAAAGGAAGTTTTCATTATGGACAGTGCTTGTGCAGAAATTATCAAATTGGCTGAAAAAGTCATGGATGGCGGTGAGATTACAGAAGAAGAAGCAAAGAAATTAATCCGTACCAAAGATGAGGATACCATGCTGCTCCTGGCTATGGCGGATAAAATCCGCCAGAAATTCAATGGCAATGCAGTGGATTTCTGTGCCATTATCAATGCCAGAAGCGGCCACTGTCAGGAGAACTGCAAGTTCTGCGCCCAGTCGGGCTGGTACCATACCGGTGCCAAAGTATACCGGCTCCTTCCGGAAGATGAAATTCTGGAAGCAGCGAAGAAAGCCAAGGCAGCTGGCGCTGTCCGTTTCTCCCTGGTCACCAGCGGACGAAATCAGGACAATCCCAATGAGTTTGAGGAAATCATCGATATTGTGAAGAAGATTCGTGAGCAGGTAGGCATCGAAGTGTGCTGCTCCCTGGGTCTCATTACCAAAGAGCAGGCTATCCGCCTGAAGGAAGCAGGCATCACGAGAATCCACTGCAACATCGAAACAGCACCTTCCTATTTCCCGGAAGTGTGCTCCACCCACAGCATGGAAGATAAGGAAGTCATCATCCGCACCGCCCAGGAGGCGGGCATCCGGGTATGCTCCGGCGGCATCATCGGCCTGGGCGAATCCCTGGACCAGCGGGTGGAAATGGCCTTCAAACTGAAATCCATGCACATCGATTCCATCCCCATGAACATTCTGAATCCGGTGAAAGGCACGCCTTTCTATACGAACCGCCGCCTGCCGCCGCTGGAAGTGCTCCGCACCTTCGCCATGTTCCGCTTCGTCCTGCCGAAGGCGCTCATCCGCACCGCCGGCGGCCGGGAAGTGAACCTCCGGAGCCTGCAGGCCTATGCTTTGACCGGCGGCCTGAACGGCATTATGGTGGGAGGCTACCTTACCACCGGCGGAAGAGATCCGAAGGAGGATATCCGGATGACCGAAGACCTGGGACGCTCCATGACCCAGCCTCAGCTTTGATTTCATATACAATTTCATACAGATAGAAATATTCCGCACCATTGTGAAACACGAATATTTCTATTACGCACATACACGTAAGGTTTCATCAAGGCAATACCCTGTCTTTTGACGGCAGGTGATTTTATAAAAGGAGTGGTTTGCAATGGAAAGCAGCTGTGAACAGATTTTGAAGTGGACTGAAAAAGTTTTGAATGGCGGAGAACTGACCGAAGAAGAGGCCAGAGCCCTCATCCGCACCAGAGACGAAGACACCATGCTTCTTCTGGCCTGCGCTGATAAGATCCGTCAGAAATTTTCCGGCCGGAGCGTAGACCTCTGCGCCATTATCAACGCCAGGAGCGGTTCCTGCCAGGAAGACTGCAAATTCTGTGCCCAGTCTGCTCGTTACAATACAGGTGTAAAAACCTATAAATTCCTTCCGGAAGATGAGGTCATTGAAGCGGCTAAAAGAGCGAAAAAAGCCGGAGCTGCCCGTTTCGATATTGTTACTGCAGGCCGTGACCAGAGAAATCCGAAGGACTTTGCGGAAATTCTCGACTTAATCCGTCGTATCCGCAAGGAAGTAGGCATCGAAGTATGCTGCTCCCTCGGATTCCTCACCCAGGAACAGGCTTACCAGCTGAAAGAAGCCGGTATCAGCCGCCTGCACTGCAATATCGAGTCAGCTCCTTCCTTCTTCAAGGAAGTGTGCACCACCCATACAGCGGAGGAAAAGGCGGAGAACGTAGCCCGTGCCCAGAAAGCAGGCATCCGCGTCTGCTGCGGCGGCATTATCGGTCTTGGTGAATCCCTGGACCAGCGGGTGGAAATGGCATTCCATCTGAAGGAAATGCACATTGACGCCGTGCCGCTGAATGTACTGAATCCGATTCCCGGTACCCCCTTTGAGCACAACAAGCGCCTTTCTCCCCTTGAAATCCTCCGCTCTTTTGCTATGTTCCGCTTCGTCCTCCCCAAGGCCCAGATCTGTACTGCCGGCGGACGGCAGATCAACCTCCGGAGCCTGCAGTCCATGGCTCTGGCCGGCGGCATGAACGGCGTCATGATCGGCAATTACCTCACCAGTAAAGGCTCCGATCCCCAGGATGATATCGCTATGCTCCATGACCTGGGCCGCACCCAGACCGCTCCGAATCTGAATTAATTAGTGTACTAGTGGGCTGGTGAGCTAGTGTACTAGTGGGCTGGTGGAACGGCTGTCCGCTGCCCCCCCTTCCCACCTCCCACCGGTCATTCTGAGCGCAGCGAAGAATCTCGGTAAGAATAGTAAGTGAGGGGGAATCGGTAAATACCAGTCGGCGGGAAGACATCAGATAATCAGATGGCAGACATCACATGGGATGTATTCCCGAAGGTTGACGCGTCCTTACGGACGCGAGGGTTGAGGCAGCCATCGGGCCTTACGGCCCTGGGCTGCCAGGGTTCTGTCCGGGGCCGGCTGACGCCTACCGGACAGTTTGAGGGCTCCGCCCAGGGGAGTTATAAAGTACCACTGCGTTGGCGAGGTGGGCGCCTCTCGGCGCCATTTTATTGCCGCCTTCGGCGGCATATATACTCATGCGCCCCCTAAAGGGGAAACGACTCACTACATTTTGCGCGTCGCTAGCTCTCCTTCATCCACTGCTGTCACTGACTCACTGGATTTTCAGGTCGCTGATGCTCCCTTACAAATCCAGTTCGCTAGTGCAAAATGTGTTCGCTGTGCACCGAAGGGCGCCACCACAACCCTCAGCCCTGCAAGGGCTGTCAAACTTAAGAACCCTCCGGCCCCAAGGCCGGTCCATCTTAAGAACCTTTTTCCACAACCCTTCTATACAACCCGCCGCAGCGGTCTCCTGATAACCTGAAAGAAGTGAAACATAGCCATATGGATGAAAACGTAAAATTTATTGAAGACTGTATGAACAAAATCCTTGGAGGCACCGATATTACCAGGGAGGAAGCAGGGAAGCTCAATGAAGCGGGAAAGAAGGAGCCCCTCTTCCTGATGGCGGCAGCCGACAAGATTCGAAAAAACTTCTGCGGAGACAAAATGCGTTTCTGCAGCGACGTGAATGCCAGAAGCGGACGGTGCACGGAAAACTGCAGATTCTGCGCCCAGTCCGGCTGGTACCACACCGGCGTGAAGGAATATCCTTTACGGAGCCCGGAAGACCTGCTTCACGAAGCGAAGCAGGCAGAAGCCTACGGCGCGGAAAGGTTCGGCATCGTCACCAGCGGACGGGGCCAGAGTGACCCTGTGCAGTTTGCTTCCATTGTGAAGGCAGTCAAGCTCATTTCCCAGCAGACGAAACTGTCCGTGTGCTGCTCCCTGGGCCTTTTGACCGATGATCAGCTCCGGCAGCTGAAGGAAGCCGGATGCCAGCGGATTCACTGCAACCTGGAAACGGCGAAACGGTATTTCCCCAATATCTGCACCACCCATACCTATGAGGAAAAGGAAGACCATATCCGCCGCATCCAGAAGGCAGGACTGGAAGTCTGCTCCGGCGGCATTATGGGCCTGGGGGAAACAGAAGATGACCGCCTGGACATGGCCTTTGCCCTGCGAAGCCACCATGTCACCAGCGTGCCTCTCAACATCTTCAGCCCCATTCCCGGTACGCCTTTCGGCAAAAATAAACCGCCCAAGCCGGTGGATGTACTCCGTATATTTGCCCTGTACCGGTTCATTCTGCCCCATGTAATCATGCGGGTGTGCGCCGGAAGGGAAACGGCCCTCCGGGACCTGCAGGCCTTTGCCCTGGCTGCAGGCCTGAACGGCGCCATGATCGGCGGCTACCTCACCATTGCCGGCAGACCGCCGGAAAAGGATAAGCAGATGGCTGTGGATATGGGAAGAACCCTTTGATATCCGGCAGTAAAAAAGGCTGTGAAAAAATGTGAATCATTTCTTCACAGCTTCTTTTTTATGCCTTTATTCGGGGGAAGTGATATTAAGCTTTAGCCCCTGGGTCATCTCGAGCGGAGACGCGCCGGTATGGGTGGTCAAGGCTTGGGGCACTCATGAAACGCGGAGCCGAGAGATCTCCTGCCGCCAAGGCTCTCTGTGCTATGGGGGAGCGAGATTTCGCTGCTCCGCTCCGCTTTCGCCAAAATGACGGGTGAGGGGAAACGTTCTTGCCATTTGTCCCCCTTTGAAATGGATGTATGCTGCCCGCTGCTATCGTCATCTCGAGCGGAGGGACGCGCCGGTATGGGTGGTCAGGGCTTGGGGCACCTATGAAACGCGGAGCCGAGAGATCTCCTGCCGCAAAGGCTCTCTGTACTATTGCGAAGCGAGATTTTGCTGCTCCGCTCCGCTTTCGCCCAAATGACGGGTGAGGGGAAACGTTCTTGCCATTTGTCCCCTTTTGAAATGGATGTATGCTGCCCGCTGCTATCGTCATCTCGAGCGGAGGGATGCGCCGGTATGGGCGGTCAAGACCTGGGACACCCATGAAACGCGGAGTCGAGAGATCTCCTGCCGCCAAGGCTCTCTGTGCTATAGGGGGAGTGAGATTTCGCTGCTCCGCTCCCCTTTCGTCGAAATGACAGGGTGCGGAGCGGTATCTGTGTCGCTGATCGTATGGAATTTACAGATTTTCTCCTTCGAGACTGGAGGCAGAAGCAGGGAAGCCCTTGCATTTTTCGGGTCAATCTTCTACAATGAGACTATAAAACTTATGTAAGGTATATATTTGATAATTGAATGCCGCAGACTGAAAAGGGGTCTGTGGTTTCTTTTTTACCCGGAGCAGGATTCCTGGGAAAAGGGAAGGCTCGGGAGAAGGAGGAGTTATGATTCGAAAACAGGCGGCAATGTGCGCCATTCTGCTGACGGTGTCATCTGCGTTCTGCGGTACTGCTTTTGCTGCACCGCTGCAGGGGACGGAAAAAGCGGCTGTTTCTGCAGAAAGGGCCCTTCATGTGGACAGCAGCCGGTGGAACTATGATAAGGACAATGATATTTACTACCAGATCGGTCTGGTGTACTGTAAAAATCCGGCGGCTTCGGAGTATGAATCCCTGTCGGTCTATGTGCCGGGGGCCTATATGAAAGGCACGCTGAACGCCGATGGCACCTATACCTGCCAGATCAGCGACAAGGGAAAGGTGGGAGAGTATACTGCCAGCACGGCGCCGGTAATCATGCCGGTGAATACCGGCGGCTATGCCGCCCAGAAGGCACCGTCCTCCTATGCGCCGAAGGGGCTCAATACGTACCTGTCCCAGGGATTTGTGTATGTATTTGCCGGCTGCCGGGGCAGGGATAACGGCACCAATCCCGACGGCACTACCTTTGACGGCGGCGCTCCCTGGGGCGTGACAGACCTGAAGGCAGCGGTGAGGTACCTGCGCTACAATGATTCCTTCCTGCCCGGCAATAAGGATCGCATCTTTACCTTCGGCCACAGCGGCGGCGGCGCCCAGAGCGCCCTCATGGGGGCCACCGGTGACAGCGAGCTCTACCGGCCCTATCTGGATTCTATCGGCGCCCTGATGAAGGATGATCAGGGAAGAGAGTTAAGCGATGCCATTGATGGTGCCATGGCCTGGTGCCCCATTACCAACCTGCCCCAGGCAGACCTTTCCTATGAATGGATGATGGGCCAGTTCAGCACGGAAGGCACCCGGGCCTACGGCACCTGGACCCAGGCCCTGTCCCGCGATATGGCCCGGGCCTATGCGGATTCCCTGAACGCCATGGGCCTCACCGATGAAAAGGGACGAAAGCTCATCCTTTCCCCTTCGTCAAAGGGGATTTATATGGCCGGCTCCTATTATGATTACATGAAGAAAACCATCGAAACATCGCTGAACTATTTCCTAGCAGATACCACCTTCCCCCTGACCACCGGACAGAATGATTTCATGGTGGACGGCGCCTTCCCGGGACAGAGCAGCCAGGATGTGACACCGCTGCCCATGAGTCCGAACGGGCTCCCTCTGCAAATGATGAAAGAGGAACTCCATACCTATAACAGTGCTAAAGAGTACATTGATGCCCTGAATGGAGAGGATCCCTGGATTTCCTATGATGAAAAGACAAATACTGCCTCTATTTCCTCCGTCGAAGCCTTTGTGGTCCATATGAAACAGACTTCCAAAGCGGTGGGAGCCTTCGATGACCTGCAGAAGGCACAGGCGGAAAACCGGCTCTTTGGCAACGGAAAGGACAATGCCCTCCATTTCGACGGGCAGATGACCTTCCTCATGGAAAAGAGAAAGGATACCTACAAAAACTACAGTGATTACGATGACAGTATCCGCAGGGCCTATGAAGGAGACATGAATAATGAAGATGCCCTCCACACTCCGTCTCTGGCGCGGCAGCTCATGTATGACCCCATGACCTTTGTGCTGGTGCCGGAAGGGGAGAAAAAACCGTCTACCCTGGCCCGGCACTGGCGTATCCATACCGGCATTTCCCAGGGAGATACATCCCTCAATACAGAAATGAATCTGGCCCTGGCGCTGAAAGGACGCAGTGATGTGGATGATGTGGACTTTGCCACCGTATGGAACAAGAAACATACCCTGGCGGAACGCACCGGATCCAGCATTGACAATTTCATTGCCTGGGTGAAGAAATCCACCGAAGCGGAAGACCAGAAAAAATAAAACCATAGAAAAACGACTGCCCGGGATAAGCCCGGAGGCAGTCGTTTTTCTATAATTCTTCAAGGAAATTCCTATTTCAGAAGATTCATGAAAATCATGAGAATGGAAGCGTTCAGAAAATCTACGACGAAAGCGCCGATTAAGGGAATGACGAAGTATGCAGTGTGGGCAGGACCGAACCGTTCGCACATGGCGTTCATGTTGGCGATGGCATTAGGCGTGGCGCCCATGCCGAAGCCGCAGGTACCGGAAGCCATGACGGCGGCTTCATAATTTCCGCCCATGACCCGGAAAATGACGAAGTAAGCGAAGAGGGCCATCACCACTGTCTGGATGAGAAGGGTGATGATGAGCGGCACTGCCAGATCCGCCAGCTGCCAGAGCTTCAAGCTCATGAGGGCGCAGGAAATAAAAATATTGAGGCACATGCCGCCAAGAACTTCGCTTTCCTTCTGGTAAATGCCGTAGAGACCGGTGCCTTCTGCTATGTTCCGGATGACCGCTGCCACAATCATGGCGCCGATGTAGCCAGGGAACACCAGGCCGATATCGATAAAAAACTGGCTCACATAGGTGCCGATGCCCATGGCCAGAAGGAGCTGGCCGAAGGCGTACATGAAATTGTCCATGTTGAGGTAATTGGCAGCAGCGTCTTCATCATTCTCTGTTTCCGGATGGGGACCCATTTTGCCGCCGGGCAGGGAAGCATCGATGACCTTTCCTTCTGAAGAGGTGAGATGGAAACGGCGGATCAGGAGTTCACCGATCGGGCCGCCGATAAAGGAGCCGGCCACCAGGCCGAAGGTGGCGGCAGCAAAGGCAATGGTGGTGGCATCGGAAAGTCCCATGCTTTCCAGCACCGGGCCGAAGGAACCGGAGGTACCGTGGCCGCCGACCAGGGGAATGGAGCCGTCAGCCAGTCCCATGAGGGGATTTTCACCGAAAAAGCGGGAAAGGGAAATGCCGATAAGGTTCTGCATGACAATGAGGATGCCTACCAGCAGGGCCATTTTGATGACCAGAAGGCCCCCCTTTCGGATAAGGTGCACGCTGGCCATGTAGCCGATACTGGTGAAGAAAAGCATCATACACCAGTTCTGCATCACCGTGTCCTGGGTATAGGTCCAGATGCCTCTGGTGTATAAAATACAGTTCAGAATCGAAAAGATAGTGCCGCCGATGACCGGCGCCGGAATGCAGTATTTCCGAAGCAGCTTGATTTTCGTCTTCAGAAAGCCGCCCAGAAAAAAGACAGCCACCGCAGCTGCCAGGGTCTGGTACATGTTTAAATTGATTTCCATAGTCAATCTCCCATTTTTTAATTACAGATTAAAGTATAAAGGAACAGGGCCCCGGGGTCAAGAAATATGGGGAATCCGTATGGAAGGGACAGTTTTTGTTATGCATGGAAATGACAGGCCCTGCCTTTTATGAAAAGACAGGCGGCGGAAGATATTCATAGTGTAAGGGGCAGGCCCTTTCAGGGATGCTTTTTGATTTCAAAACAGAGGGCATCATGGATTCCAGCCCGGAGCCCCGTTTCCAACTGCCATGTCTATGGGACAGGACGAAATTCACAGGCTATGACGGCCCGGGCAAACCATGTATAATAGAATCAAATCATGAACAGGAAAGGAGTCTGCCATGTTTGATTTTCTTGATATAGGCACCCTGATTTACCGAGTGCCGGCCCTTCTCATCGCCCTGTCCTTCCACGAGTATGCCCATGCCGCTGTTTCTGACGCCCTGGGAGATCCCACACCTTCCCTGGACGGACGGCTCACCATCAACCCCCTGGCCCATCTGGATGTGCTGGGCACCATCCTTCTGGTGCTCTGCGGTTTTGGCTGGGCCAAACCAGTGATGATTAATCCAAGGTATTACAAGGATTACCGGAGCGGCGTATTGAAAGTGTCCTTTGCCGGCCCCGGCATGAATCTGTTCCTGGGCTTTCTTTCCATCCTGCTTTCTGCCATTCTGCTCAAGCTGGGCATGCTCAGCCGGGAAAGCGCCCTCTTTCTGAACTGGATTATGATGTACAATGTGTGGTTTGCCTTTTTCAATCTCATTCCCGTGCCGCCGCTGGACGGCTCCAAAATCCTCTCCATGTTCCTGCCGGGAGAACTGTCTTTCAAATACGAAAATTTCAACGCCCAGTACGGCTTCGTCCTCCTGATGGTGGTGGTTTTCAGCGGCCTTATCAACCGCATCATCAATCCCCTGGCCAACCTTTTCATCTCCCTTGCAAGCTATGTGGTGTACCTGGTGTTTTAGACAGCGTACCTGTGGGCTGGTGGGAGTGAGGCGGCTGTCGGCTATCGGCTGTCGGCTCTCCGATGGCGGCGGGGACTGTATTCCCGAAGGTTGACACGCCCTTACGGGCGTGAGGGTTGATGGCGCCGCCGGGCCTTTGGCCCTGGGCGCCAAGGGTTCTGTCCGGGACCGGCTGACGCCTCCCGGACGGGTTGAGGGCTCTCGCCCTCGGGAGTTATATAGTATTGTGGAGGTCCTGCATAGGACCTCC
>ERZ791736.151-NODE-151-length-26708-cov-9.908378_pt1 | contig 26708 bp, 58 predicted proteins | sample MGYA00509940_ERZ791736 | MGnify/ENA primary metagenome ERZ791736 (study PRJEB30046, sample SAMN00792014) | human gut metagenome | study: EMG produced TPA metagenomics assembly of the A metagenome-wide association study of gut microbiota in type 2... | reverse complement strand
GGTTAAAATAATTCTTGACGAATTGCAGATGCACGGTTATGCTTTGAACATGAACTGAACAGAGGGTGAGATGATGTACAAGAATAACTGGGATACTTTTACTTAATGGCGAGCACAGTTGGGTTTTGTAGCCGCTTATTATTTCATTAAGGATTTACGCGACCAGTGGTTAGAATGGAGAAAACACAATGAATCCGAAAAATAAACACCCGTTGACTGAAAATTCCCATGATACCCGTTTTGAACGTCGTGAAGCAGAAATTAAACGCCTGATGGCGGCTGGTCACACTATGAAACGCGCACGTCAAATTGCTAAAGACAAGGGGTTTTAAAAATGAAACCGATTGAAAACATCACCTCTGGTAATATTGTTTTCGGACCAAAAAACCTTGCTAAATTTCTCCCGGCAATGGGTAGTATCCCAGAAGAGTTTTTCAAAGACTCTAACCCGTGGAACAGATGGGTTAGCAAATGGTTTTACAAGGGTCTGGAAAATTACGCTGTTGCAGTAGAAGGTGTAAATTTCAAAGACGCCCACAAACATATCAAAGTGATTCTGGCTAGTTTCGAACCGAAACACGAGCACAAGATCGCTGGGTGTGCTTACCTGGCTTCACAATGGTTTGTACCGGAGACTGTGAAATGAACCATATTGAATGGCTTCAGTCAATGCACACGTTGCATGGCGCAGTTGAAATATTATATGTAGTTGATGGTTACCAAATCCAACGAACATATGATGACGTAGAAATCGGCGTACCAATTAAGGCTAATACATTAGCTGAGTGTATTGACATCGCTGTTGAAAAAGGCTGGGAACCATTAACAAGCCGTAATATTAACAGTCACATCGGGGAACAACCATGAACCATGTAAACGCTATTCGCTGCAATGATGAATACCAGTGCTCGCATTGCGGTAAGTCGTGGGATATCCACGAGGAAGCGCCGGACTGTAAAATGACACTGGTTAGTCTGATTAAAATGAAAACAGTTGATTATTTCGGTTTGAGCTTGGATGTTCCTGAAGGTTCAAAGTGTATTACCACAGATGCCGATGGGACAGTTTGTGCCTGGCACGAGTTACCGGAAACTAATGATTACGAAACTGAATGGGGTTCTGCTTTCCCACCTTCAGTAGTTGCACATGTCCATCTACACGGTCTGGACTGGCGGGAGACTCTCAGAAAATGCTGATTGGATACGTGTTAGTAATCATTCTGAACGGGTCGATGATTGAACCTGTAAATGATAACGTTCTTACCTGGGACGAGTGTCAGGCAGCATTGAAAGTTGAACAGGTGTATCATCCTGAAAATAAATACGGCTGCGCTGACGTTTACCGCGATGAAAACGCCCCGGAGTAACGGGGCTATTCAATTTAAGGAGTCGGAACAAGCTGTTCGGCAATCAATAGCACCTGTGTAGCAGTAAACGCTGCACCGTTACTGACGATCGTCAACTCTGTACCGTTCGTTGCAATATTCCCATCCTGGTCGATACTCAGGAACGTTCTGAACGATACATTATCACTGGTCACGCTACTATCTCGTGAATAAGTCAGTGTGTTACCTGTTGTACCGACAAAATTTAGGGTCATGCTGCGGTTTTCGGTTGATCCTGCCCATGAACCAATCAGGTTAAGTTTAAAATTAACCGTCATGTTCTGGTTGAATACGTGCAGTTTGTTGTCAGTGGTGTTGAAGAATGGCGCTAACGTACCACCGCTGGGGGTGAGTGCTTTCAGTGCGTTAATCAGGTTGATCGGCGATTCGGTTGGAATAACCAGTGAGATACCAGACCAGGTTACCTCTGATTTCTGGCGCACGTAGGATGCACCCTGTAGACTATCCAGAAAATCCTGTTCACTTCCTGTGTTACCCTGCTGTAGCCAGATGTCATAAGCGCTTGCCCCGCTGGTAATATCAATATCGCTGACATACTGGAAAAAACGCACCGGATTATGACTCTCACCCGGTAAAACTGTTGTTGTACCGTAAAGAAATTTACCATCACTCAATGCATCATTGATTTTGGTCAATAAATCGTCACTGGTTTCACTACTCAAGAGTGTTAGCGTGGTCATTAGAATATACTCCCGTAATCTGGTGTTCCGACAGCGTTTACTGTACCTGTAAACGTTTCTTCCTCGAATTCTACGCGCTTCGGTGAAGTAGCAATAACGGTTGCGTCGAAAAAGTTAGGTGATTTAGAGCCGTTTGGTTTTTTATCAATAACTATTTTCCCCGCACCATTAGTGCTATACGTTGGTTGGCATAGTTCTGCCTCAAGACGCTGCGCGTTTTCCATTGTCGGATCAATCAGAATAATCTCATCAGGATCCTGTGGTTGACCTTCAACGTACCATTTATAAATTCTCTGGCAACGCATACGCAGCGCCCATGATGCCTGTGCTTTATAGTTGCTGAAATAATCTTTGTTCGTTTTACGGTCTTTATCGCCCGGTATCGTTCCGCCGATAATATCACCGCCAGGATTGACAACTTTTCCGTTCGGTAACCACGGACGAACACGGAACCGCAACGTATCCTTACGATCGTTAGCCGCTACTTTAACGCCAGCACCCACGCCGTTAACTTCATACCAGTATTCATCAACACCGATCATGTTCGCAGCATTCAGCATACCAGGTGCGGCCAGTTCAGCGCTGCGGTGGTCAAGTTGTAGATGCGTGATAAATACACCATGAGCAACGACCAGTGCACTCGCATCTTCACCACCGTCTGCGGCATCCTGTCCGGCAATGCGTTTACCTGCTGGTGCAAGCAGACCGTTTGCTTTACGCCACGCGATATCTTTGAACGCATCGAATGCGGCCCGCGCCCATTCAGCTTTGATGAGTACACCCTGAACGGCTGCAGCATAATCGCGGTCAACTTCCTGTGCGAAAATATGCTGTAAACCTTTTTCAGCGAATGACTGTTTTTCGCGCTTGTACCATTCATCATCTTTCGCCGGGTGATCGCGCCAGTCCAGAACCATGACGCGCAATTTACCACGGGGTATTTTCTTACCCGGCTCCCATTCAATACCTGCTTTACGGTTGCGATAAAAAACGTTACCGACACCGTTAACAGAACTGATATCGATACGAACGTTGGTGTTAGCTGACAATGACGCTTCGATCAGTTCAGGGCGATCAACGTGTGCAGCCTCATCGAGAAAATAAATTGATTTACGACCACCGCGCCCGATGTTATCCCCGGCCTCACCAGTGATTGTTGCACCGTTTTCCGGGTTGATACATTTCATGAACGTCAGGTGATCTTTTTCACGGTAACCAACCGGGCGTAATTCAGGAGGCAGAGCGCGGATAATCTGGCGGATTTTTTCAAATATGCTGTCAGGATCCCCCAGTTTATCAACGAGCGTTTCTTTACGTGACCCCCAGCCAACTGACGAACCGGGACGATAGAGCCAGGCCCACACGGATAATCCGCAGGCTACCCACGTTGCGCCATAGTCGCGGGATTTTTCCCATAATCCTTTTTCTTTATCTTCGAGCGCTTCATAAACGAACTGAATCATATCGATCTGACGCTCAAACAGACAGAACGGCATGTTCGGCGGAAATTCCGTACCAACGTTACGCGGATCGTAGGTAAACGCCCAGTCGAGGATGAACGCCACCGGGTTAGTTTCATAATACTTTTTCAGTACCGGAATGATCGCCCGATCGGTGCGCATACGGTTTATCAGGTTGATACGGTCGATGTAACACTGACGGTAATCAGGCCGTGGTTCACCTTTGCGCCAGATCCGTTCATCTTCTGCGTAAGCGTCCCGCCAGCGCGGGTACTTGTGAATGTTGCCAGCGAATTTATTCATTGTGATGTTCCGTTTTCAACAGTTCTGTACAGTTTACCACGGGTTATCGTAGCTGGTATTGGTTAAAATAATTCTTGACGAATTGCAGATGCACGGTTATGCTTTGAACATGAACTGAACAGAGGGTTTAGAAAAGATGGACGTTAGAATTACTAAATCAAACTGTACTTTTGTTACGGTTGGTGAAATCACAGAAATTTTAGATAGTGCCAGTGGTGATAAGTTAATGTGGTCTAACTCACTACTAAAATATGAAAAACTATCATGGGTTACAGGTTTCTGGGGTGTTGAGTACGAAGAAATAACCGAATAGAGGGTTCATTATGGCCGTTTTAACAATCGCCGAAAGGAAATGGGTTGAAAAAGTAAATAAAATATTAGCGCAATGCCCATCAAAGCGTATTGCATTTGCCACCATTGGTGATTGTGATGTGACGTTATTCGATGTAACGCGCTACCACGAAATATGTGAAGCCGTTGACAATGGGAGTTGTGATTTCATCCCCAGCGCGGATCGTATCGGTGCTGTATTCGATGAGGTTTTAAGATTTCCTAATCAGGTTGAAAGTACAGCGGGGTAATCATTATGGCTAACACTGACGGAAAATTAGTGGTGATGGTTTCTATACCAATCACACATTACGTTGAACTTAAACACTCGCTTCAAACGGTGCTGGACACGTTCGGGCGTACTGATGGTGTTTGTGTAACGACGCAGACAAAGCAACACGTTCTGCAAAACATCCGCGAACTGCTGGGACGGCTCGAACATGAATAACACACCCTGGCGTTTCCTCCTGACATCTGATGATATGGACACAATCGCTGCGTATAGTGTTCAACCGCGTTGTCTGATGTTATCACAGTGTGCATCGTTGTTCATGATGCGCTCATGGCAGATCGTGCAAAACACACTGAACAAAATTGAATACCAGTCGAAGAGGGGTTACTGATGCCTGTAGTTAGCGGATATTCAATGGACCTTTACTGTGATTGTCGAATGTGCAACCAACCCAGAGGTTCATTTTTCACAACTGAAGTTACCGTATTCGCTGGTGAAAACTTTCGCGATTGCCTGAAACAAGCGAAGCAAGCCGGATGGGTTTTCAAAGAACGCAATACGGTCTGCTTCGCGCCTGGTCACGGGGTGATTAAATATGACGCGTACAGAAGCAGTAATGATTAAAGTTTTAGATTACGGTTGGCCTTATGGTGTAAGAAAAATAACTGTTGATTGCGATTGCCGCGTTTTCTTTGACGAAATATTTACGCGTGGATTTATAAATAAACAGCAGATAACTGAATTTATTTATGGTGTTGATGTTGTGATTACTGAAAATGACTACAACAAATGGAAAGTGAGTAAATGAATTTCATCAAGCGTCTTTTTTGCAAACATCAGTGGTATCTGTTCAGAACCATTCACGGGGATGAACGCAACTACGCGACTGAAGAACACCGCTGTAAACTGTGCGGTAAACATCGCTATTCCGGCTGTAATTTTAAGGTGCACAAACTATGAAACAGACTGACGAAATAACAATAGCAATGATTAACGCTGCACGAGATATTACCATTGCTAAAATTAACGCAAAAGGTTTTAAATTTGACAGTTATGTAAATCATGTTAACTGGTTTGAACGATCACTAAGAGATGTCAAAGAGGGTGTAGAAAAACACCTCGCCTTAAAATCAGACTAACCCCCATAGCCTCCCCGGAAATCCGCACTACTCTGGGGGAAACACAGGAGGGTGCGGAAATGCTTAGATTTGTTTTGAAATTGTTAGCAATAATGGTTGCATGGTTCGTCGTACAGTCTGCGTATGACTTACGTATTCGCAGCCAATGCACCGATTATCAAAGAATTACTCAGACTACTACCGTTTACAGCAACGGTATCTGTTACGCGATAGACAGTACAGGACGGTTTAAAATAATTCTTGACGGATTACGAATTACCCGATAGACTTCTGGTTGTACACACAACCCGGAGTCAACAAAATGTCCATCTATCATGTTGGTCAACATGTGGAAATCACCAACCCACAACTAATCGACGTCCTCGCACGGCGCAAAACAAAACCTTTCGGTCAGATTATCGCTATCGACCCACAAGCTGAATACCCCGTAAAAGTTCGCATCACCGACGATACGGGGTTTCAAATTCCCTTCTTATTCGACGGTGAACGCTGCGATTACACCTTTTCGTTTACCTGGTCCGGGCAGCACGATCACCGCAGCCTGTCGCCTGATTTCGCGGTACTGAACGTATGAACAACATTATTGTAGGTTTTTATCCTTTTTCCGAAACGTTGAAACAGTTCCGCGAACAGGCGAGCAGTCTGGGCAAACTCACGATCGGTGATTTCGAAATATTTACCACTGGATTGAAACCACCACAGGTTACCCAACAGTTACCGACCAGACAGCCGCGCCGTAAAACTGGTGTTGCACAGTCCCGGCGCGATGCACGGAAAAGAAGGAACCGGAAATGACCCGCTTTGACTGGTCACCCACGGTTGAACTTGAACCGGGCGTAACTTACATCCCAGCAGCGGTTGATGATAACGGTCGTGAACGAATGATCAACTGCCGCTGCGGAACTGTACCGATCATTAAAGAGGATGTTGAAGGTGAAATTATTCGTCACTATGACACCGACACCAAACGGTAATGAATATTTTGCTGTAAAAACTAATGCGGATGTTGCACCTACTGGTGGTTATGGATGGTTTGTATGGTCTAAACACGATGCGGAACAGTTAGCCAGTAAACTAAATATCCCATTAGTTTGTGAGTATCCTGAATGGAACCAAAATAAACCCATTAACCCTTTTAACAAGGTGTCACCATGAAACTATCCGAAGCACTGGCACGCCAGCGTGAAATTAAGCATCTGACAGATGAACTGAACGTAGCAATAAACGATGCTGTTACTAACGGTATGTTTATTGAAGTTGACGTAATCGAATATCAAACATTATCAAAGGCTGGTAATACACCGAAAATCGAAACAACCATTAAAGTTAACCCACAGGAAATCGAATAATTATGAACTTCTTTAAAAACGCAATTATCTACCGTATCAGTAACCCTATGTCACTGATGGCACAACTGGCAACCATTGAACAACAGTTGCTGCCGTTCCAGTTTACGCCGTGCGGCTCCCAGGATACGGCACGCACTGGATGGGTTCCGGCGACTGCTTTCAGCCAGACCCTGGCGCATCGATCGCACACTCAGTATCTGTTAACCGTGCAACGTCAGGAAAAAATCCTGCCCGGTCCGGTTATTAAACAGGAACTGAACGCGCGTATTGCGAAACTGGAAAGTGAACAGGGTCGTAAACTGAAGAAAACAGAGAAAGACAGCCTGAAAGATGAAGTGTTGCAGTCTCTGTTACCACGAGCATTTACCAAAGACAGCCGCACGCAGTTGTGGATCGATGTTATGAGCGGTCTGATTGTTGTCGATGCGTCCAGCGCTCGCAAAGCTGAAGATGCACTGGCGCTGCTGCGTAAAAGTCTGGGTAGTCTCCCGGTTATCCCGCTGACCATTGAAAATCCTGTTGAACTGACGATGACTGAATGGGTCCGTTCCGGCAACGCACCATCGGGTTTCGCGATCGGTGATGCGGCAGAACTGAAAGCGATCCTGGCTGATGGTGGTATTGCCCGCGTTAAGAAACAGGACCTGGTAAGCGATGAAATCGCAACGCACATCGAAGCCGGGAAAGTTGTCACTAAACTGGCGCTGGACTGGCAACAGCGGGTTACGTTCACGCTGACTGATGACGCGATTTTAACGCGCCTGAAATTCTGCGACGAACTGATCGACCAGAACGACGATATCGATCGTGAAGACGTGTTAGCGCGGTTTGATGCTGATTTTACACTGATGACAGGTGAACTTTCAGCGCTGATCAAACAGCTTGTAACCGCTCTGGGCGGGGAGGCTCAACGATGAAACGTAGTGATGCCGAACATAAACACTCTCAGGGTTATAAATCTATTGAAGGTCAAAACTGTCTTTCTCATTTTCAGTCAGCGGAAACCCTGGAAGAAATCAACCAGAAAACACTGACCATTCGTGATCAGTTTGCGATCGCTGCATTACAGGGGTTAATAGCTCATTCCTCTGAAAATCAGCCAATATTCAATACACCCGGTGAAGCGTTTTCCTATTATGCAAAAGGCGCATACGCCTATGCTGATGCAATGCTGGAGGCCAGGAACAAATGAAAACCTATGATGGTGTACCCGTGAAGATTATCGCTGAAAACACGCGCGGCGATCTGGAACTGGAAGTAACTGAAAAAATGCCCTGGGAATCGTCGCCTGATGTTGGCGACCGTTTCTGGGTTCCTGGTGACGACAAATATTTAAAAGGTGATACAGAATGAAAACAGAACAGGAACGTATTATTCAGTGGTTGTGCTCTGGTGAAACAGGTCTAAGTTCTAAGACGATGGTTTGCATTCACACGGGTAATGAAATGGATGGTGACTGGGGATTTCGTGCACCGTCTGATGTTGCTGACTTTCGCCGCTGTTGGTTTTTGGTTGAGGCTGTACCAGAAATCAGAAACAGTTTCCCGTTGATAGCAAAACGTGTCCCATCGTTCAAAGGTGTGATTGAAAATTGGGACGCAATTAGTGCTGCTTACGAACGTGAACGCGGTGCGGGTAACTGTCCTGAAACGTATCGGTTGTTGAAAGATGCACTGAAAAATTAATAAAGGTTGCCCGGTAACGTCCGGGCTTCTTTTTTAAATGGTTGCTAAACCGGTTTAGTTTTCGCTGTGTGCTGTTTTCTCGCATAAAACATATCAACGTACTGCTTACCTTACTTCAACGCCTTCTGATACAACTGGGCGATATCTTCAATGTTGGCACCGTCCGGCACCGTCTGAACCAGATTACCGACCGCCCCTGACAATTCCACACGCTCAACGCTATTCCCGGTGATTTTATCCAGGTTCTCCGATGCTTTCGCCCGCGTCTTAGGATCAAACAGTTCGCGCGTCTCCAGCGTGTACCCGCCTAACAGGTAGCGTTTGTAACGCACCACGTATTGCTGCAGGTGGTTCGGAATATCGTCAGTGCTGTTCACCCACAGGTGTTTGCATTCGTCGTTGTCCTCGCCGGGGATCACTACACGTTTGCAAAACGGTTCCAGCAATTCTTCAGCGGTACTTGCCGCACGCTTCCACCATTCGACACGGGACGATAACGATTCACCGACAGATTCCAGCGCATGACTTCCCATTGCGTCGAGATAGTTTAACACCTTCGTATTCGACAGCAGACGGTGTGCGGTCGTCGCTGCAGCCGCCTCAGTGTTATGACCCGGATAAGACCTTAAAACGCACTGGGCGTTACTCAGACCGTTATTTGCGCGATCTAGCCACAGGTTGGCGAAGTTAAGCTGTTCGGGACTTAATTCCAGACTGGCACGTTTCGCACGATCTGAAATTTTCATAAGCTAGTTTCCTCTTACCATTTTGGTTAATTTTGCACAATTTATCACGGATTGTCTACAACATACTTTAAGTCGTTGATAACATTGAAAATCATAGATAGTATGGTATTTTCCTATAACTTTTTAATCCCTCCTAGTTTACCTTGTTTCAGCTTACCAGTTTAACTAGCCTAACTATACCTACTTTATAATTTCTTATATATCTATACTATCTATACTATCTATACTATAAAAAGATAAATAACTAATATATAAGGATTTTTAGTTTCAGCTTACCAGATGTGCTTGGATGGTTTACATAGAACTTTAGCAATCTATGTTTCAGCTTACCAGATGTAACAAGGTTTCTCTTTCATCCTACCAGTTGTAACAAGGCCAACTTTGATCCTGTTGCATATAAGAGTTGTACTTGTTTCATATAAGGCGTAAACTTGACCTAATCACATCTGGTAAGGTGTAACAACAATGAATTTATTCGATAAGTTTGCTCGTCACTTTGGTTCAGCAGACAACGCTGTAAATTATCTGAACATGATGGGTTGCAACGTAAACAAGGGTCGTTTTACTGAATGGATGACAGGAAAACGGCTACCACGGGCAGAAACATTAAATCTAATCCTCAGTACGGTAACGGGCGGGGAACTGGATCTGAACCCTGTGGTCATCACCACGCAACCGCCAACGCAGCCGCACGTACTGAACAGAAGCGTCAGCGTTGATACCCTGCGTGCGGCGTTGCCTCATCGTCGGTTCAGCGATAATTATTTTCAGCAGTTGCGGATGGTGGATAAGGAAGTTGAACAGGTGATCTACGGCTATGACGTCTGGGAACGGTTCAGGGATCAGTGTGGCGGGACATTTAAGGCGGTTGACGTGCTGCGTAACGCCGGGCTGAATCGCCGGGTCACTGAGTCATGGGTATTGAACCGGATCGACAGCGGCTGGTATCCTGATGTTCTGAACTATATGGACGGCGTGATCCGCGACGGTTTACCACAGGCAGAACCGGACGCAACACCACGGGTAATGAGTCAAAAGGATGTAGTGATCCGCTATGGCTTCGACGTCTGGAAACGGTTTGAAACGCTGTGCGGCAACTTCAATAACGCGCTGTACACTCTGCGCCGGAACACCACCGGGTACAACATTACGGAAAACTGGCTACACAATCATATCGGGCGGGAATGGCCTTCTGATGTGCTTGATGTAATGGTGACGCTGACAGAGCGTTATGAAGGGACAGGTACGCTGTTTAACGCGATGACCACACAGGCTACGGTAACGCCGGAGATCCGCGAATACGTTCGACCGTTCGCCATGATGATGAACCCGCAGTGTGATTTTAACGCGTTCCCGGACGATGTGATTATGCAGTTTTACACGGATATGCAGCGGGGTTGAGCGCCCCGCCAGCAGTTCAGAAGGGATGACAGTTTGTTGCAGATAAGGTGATCAGCGTTTCTTTCGCGGTGTAGTTGCCGTTGTCTTTTACGAACATCCGTTTACCGTCTTTCGACTTGCCGAACCCGTAGCGGTTAAGTTTCAGGCTCCAGCTTGTCAGGTCGCTGGTCATCACCACGAACCGATCCACATCATCAACCACAGTTGCGCCACCAGGCCGTGTAATGCTGTCCGTTGAGTTCAGCCGGGTGATTGTCAGGTCACAGCGTTTTAACTCCGCACCGTTTACTGCAGCGGTTGCCAGCAGAGAGATCAGAAGTAATCGTTTCATTGTTTGCTCACCTCAGACGGCGGTACAAGATAATTTTGATAATCTATATCACCTGTTTCAATATGTTGCAGATTACCCTGACTGTTTGTTTTAAACTTACCTAACGGTAAATACTGGCGAGCAAATACGTTATGCCATTTACCATATGGTGTCGGATTACCATCACGATATTTAACAGGCCCACACGCGGAACACAACCGTTTACCTTTTCTTTCTGGTGCATATGACCAGTTGTACAAGCGCTCAAAGAACCCGTTGAAACCTTGAGAAGATAAAGCAGTATTTTCAACACACCCACAATGTTCACATTGAAATAGACTCATCGCCACCACCATTCGATTGCGACATGACCGATCCAGAATGCGCGAAGCGGTTGATCGTGCCAGAAGTAAAAGTAACCCCAGCGTTTAGCAGGTTGCCAGCTTACAGAAACCCACCAACCGGGCAGTTTAATTTTCATGGTCTGCTCACCTCCACTGATAGTGTAAGAGTCTCCCCAGTAACAAGTTGGCAACTGTAACTGTTACCCGTCTGATAGCAGTGTTCAGCAACGGCTTTGATCGCCATATCAGTAACGTCCTGTTTTCCTGCTAACCAGCGCCCGGACTGACCACCATTACTGGTTTCCATCGTACCGTAAAAGATACGACCTGACAGGCCAGACGCAGCCATATTTTTAATTTTCATCACGGATGTTCCTTAATATAGTCAGCCAGTTTTTCACCCTTATTCAGTTTCTGAATCAAAAGTGTATCGTCTATCGAACACGGAGGAGTGACAATTATCCCCCATGTATTTTTAACAGTCAGTTTATGACCTGCTGCCCGTAAACGTTTCACCAGTTTTTCGATTTCGTTCATTTGTTTTTCCTTATATCACGAACAGTTTTAGCCAGTAGATCGGCGCATTCAGCGTAAGCCGTTGCCACGCGCCCACCACGTTCAGTGGATAGTTGCAGGAACAGACCAGCCAGTTTATCAAGCGATTCAAGTTGTTGATCCACCCGTGATAATTTGCGTACCAGGTATTCAGCATTTGATTCATTAACTTTCAGATCGCCGGGCACACATTTACCACGAAGGAAACCTTCCATTTCAAATACGGTCATCAGCGTTATTCCTCTTTCAATATTTGGTTAAATTGTTCCCGACCTTCATTTGTGATTTTCCAGAAAGTATCCATTACGTTCTGACATAAACCTTTTCTTTCCAGCGCCTTCATTACGGTAGCAGGTGGTTTATCATAAACAACAGATAATACTTTGCTAGGGTTAAACGTATACGCTTTCCATAATTCATTTAACCAGAATTTTTGCGCAACAGTCAGTTTCATTAACGTACCTCCCGGTTAGAACAACCACGTTCGATCATCCAGTCCTCAACCGGGAAACGACTACCAAAAACTTTAGTTTCTTTATCTTCACAGAAACGCCAGTTTTCCGCTTCAGGCCAGTTCAGTTTAACGTGGTGTTCTGCCTGTTCCTGATCATCTACATCAACCAAAGCAACAAGTGTTGCGCCGTTTTCACTATGACCAGTACACCACCACGCTAAAATTTTCTCAGTCGGTGGGTAATTTACAGGCCGATAATCTTCAGTCGGTTGAAACCACGAGATCCATTTCATAATTTCACCCAGCCTTTACCGGTAATATTTTTAATAATGCCTTTTTTACGAAGAAACTGTAATCGCGTATCAACAAAACGGAACGGGTAAGTTTTGTTTAACTCTTTTGCTAACCGTTCGGATTCTTCCACAACGTCACGAATATAGATTTTATGAAACGGCACGGGGTGACCACCGATTTTATTTAAAATCAGCTGATCGAGTTTTTCATATTTCATTTCTTACTCCTTAGAAATTTAAAGCCCCATTTACCAATGCGTAACTCTTTTACATGTCCGCTACGTACTGAGAACGGTGTATATGAAGAACGATCGTTTGCGCAAAACCCATAACCAAAAATTCGCAACCAGAAACATTCTTTTGAGAAATACCACTGGATCATTTCTTACCGTCCTTAATAAATTTGTTAACCCACTTGTTTTCATTAACACTGGGGAAACTATTGCGACCTTTGCAGGCTTTTTCTTCATCTGCTGTAAGCCGTATAAATTTAGACTTACACTGGATTGTGCCGTAGTTGGGGTTATTTTCTAACATGGTCAGCCTCCTGTGGGGTAGTTGCGAGCAGCACCATCACTTCAATCATTTTGACGGCGAACTGTTAGCCCAAAAATCATTCCGAGTGCGAAAGCCCAAAAAAGAAATATGCCCGGTGTTGGTGAGTATTTAAAAACAATACCGCCAACCAACATGTAAAGGGCAATACGTGACGCTTTGCCACCAGAATATGAAAATGTCAACCTCATGGTTTAACCTCCGGCACGGTGGACGGTTCAATGCCGGGTGCCTGCGGTGCAGCTGCGAGCATGGCTTTCCAGACTTTTGCAGCATCAGCGCCACCTATCGAGTAATACTCATTGTCGTCAGTTATTCCGCAATAGACATCGACACCGATATGACGGATGTCACACATGGCCTCTGTCGGTTCCTTCGGCACCATCACGTAACCCTTTGAATGCCAGTAATGCTGAAAATTTCCAAATTGAGCACTGCAACTTTCTTGAATTACCGGAGAGTTGCCAGCCTGGAGCATTGCGGCGCGGCAGGCATTTTCTACACGCGTAACTGCATCAAAGCAGTAGTTGTAGCGGTTGCAGTCAACCAGCGACTGTTTCAATCCTTCGATTGCCGAAGTTATTTCCTCCGGCACGGTAGCGGGTTCACTGCCGGGTGACTGCGGGGAGGCTGTAATTAAGTTATGCAGAACCGAGTAGGCATCATCACCATGCGCTTCAGTGTAGTCGCTCATGTGCGTATTGATATGTCTAATCCAACCTTGTGCGTCACCATAATTGCGCTCGCGATAGTCATCCAGCATGCACTGAACCAGGCGAAGGGCGTCAATCAAGTTTGTGTCGATAGCATCAAAGACTACCGGCGCTGGCTGCGCGTGGCGATAGAGCTGGTAATTGCCCTCTTTCAACTTACGCGCCGCATCAAGAGTGAAAACCGGCTCGCTGTCCATTGCTGCCAGCGCCATGCGGGCCAGTGCAGCAGCCTCGCCACACTGAACGTGATCGGTTTCAATGATGTTCAGCAGTTCTTCTCTGGTCATAATACCGCCCTCAACAGAAGTATCAGCCCGCCAAATAAAAACGCGCCGATAATTGTTTTGAAAAATGAACGGCGTTCTTCCACCGTTCTGAATCCTACTGGGAATTTATTCATGATCTTTCAGCGCCTTCAGTGCTTCATACTGTTCAGCGGTCAATTCAACCAGGACTTTACCGCCTTCCTGCCGCGTGACCGACCATTCACCACGGATGGCTTCAACAGCCGAACGAATCAGTTTAGCCGGGGGACGTTTTACTGTAGCAACGTCCGGGTTTTTAAACAGGTTGATAGCGGCTGATGCGCTGATCGACCCTTCCTGGATCCGGCGTTTGAGTTCCAGCGGCATTTCAAGGATAGTCAGCAACTGGTAAACGTGCTGTACAGTTTTACCGACTTCTTGGGCGATTTCTTCAACGGTCATACCGTAGGATTTAAAGCGACCGTAATGAACCGCACGTTCGACGGCTGACCACTGGCGACCATTGTTAGCGTTAAAGTTGGTTTTAGCCTGCGCCAGTTCATCACCAGACGCTTCAACGACTTCAACACGCTGGAACGGTACGCCTTCAGCGATCAGTTTACGCAGCGCCCGTAAGCGGTGCTCACCGTCACGCACATACGGCACACCATTGATAACTTTAACGGCAATCGGCGGGACGAAATCACCGTTGCGGTATGCTTTAACGAACTGTTCGATATGCGCCAGAGTATCAGGCTGTTCCCAGTAGTTTTCCGTGAACATACCACGCGGGTTAAAGCCCGGCTCGATCTGGATAATGCGCGGGTCGATCATGAAGGAGTTAGCGCGTTTTACGTTTTCTTTGTCTGCTTCTGACAGCTTGCGCAGTGAATGGATGTTGGTCATTGGTTTTCAGCCTCATGTGTAGTAACTGAGGCTGATTATGGTGGAGGGTTTGCAATGTGTCAAGAATTATTTTGAACTATGAAAGGGTAGATCTCGAACCAGAATACCACGGGGCGTTCAACTACCTGAACCAGTCCGAAGCGTTCAGCAGTGCGGAAATTGACGCTGTACGACCTGGCGCGGCTAATTTGCTCACCGATCTGTTTACGGAATTGTTCAAGGGTGAACGTCGTTTTGAACAGGTTACAAGGTGCACAAGCTGGGAATAAGTTTTCAAGCGTATCATTTTGTTCCCGGTAGTGTTTTCCGGTTGCTTTAAGTTTCCATAAACCTTTTTTAGCGGCTTTCATATCCTGTTTAAGAACACGGTAAACAGCCTCAACATGGTCAGCGTGCCAGCCTTTTTCCGGCAACAACTGACCACAATAAGCACAATACCCGCCAAACTTCATGCGTAGTTCCTGACGCTGTTTTTTAGACAGTTTCATAGTGTTGTTGTCCGGCCCGGATAGCCATAATCATTTTACCTAAATGGTTTTCACCCTTACCACGACAAACGCCCCAGAAAGTGTCGCCCCACTGATTACCTTCAACAATGGGTTGATCACCTGTAGCGATGAGTAATGACCATAAATGAGGATCTGAAAATTTCTGCTGCAGTAAATAAAACATGACTGAAATTTTAACTTCGTCCCAGTCATCACGCATTATTTTTTGACGTGCTAAACGTTTAGCCTGACCAGGTGTGTCACAGTTTTTCACTTCCAGAAATTCATGATGATATTTGCATTTAAGCGCCTGGTAAGCATGTTCCACCGTTTTAAAAACGTACCCATCATAGTTGACAGGTACAGGCCAAAAATTACTTAGCCAGCGATATTCACCACTGAAACTATCAACCATAAGGCACCCACACAGTTAAACCAGCTTTCAACATGCGACGATGCATGTCAGCCGTTCCGCGCCCACCGGGGAACACAACACCGTATGTCGGACGTGGTTCATTATCCAGCATAGACTGATTGCGCTGATGACCAGCAACGGCGTTATAAGGCCCGTGTTTACCCTGCTTAATAACCGCGCCCGGTACGTCAAGGTTACCCCAATCAGCCGGACAACGGCGCACAGGGATTGCATTCAGTTGCGCCCACTCACGGCAAATGGTATCAACACCAGATGCTTCACCTTCGATCAGTTCGGTAATCGGGTGTTGGGCATGTAATACTGATAACGCACCAAAGATAGCGGCCTGATCGTTATAATCACGACCACCAGTGACCACGACTATCATAGTTTTTCCTCACTCATAAGAAGGCACCCCATGTTTTTCATAGGCAGTATCAATTGCGGCTTCAAGTGTTGTTCCGCATTCATACCAGGCACGTTTACAACTGACCCAGTAAAGCCCCGTGTGGGGATCCTGGGCAAGACTGATTATCTGATCGCTACCAGATTGGTAATACCCCATTAACGACCGTAGTTTTTCAAGATGGGTCATGATGGTTAGCCTTGAATACCGCACGAGCAAAACCACGCGGCGTTAATGATCGTAACTGTTTAGTCGTTTCAGACTTACCACCGAGATACTTCCAGCCCCAGAAGAAACCAATGTTAATCGGCCCCGGACACTTTTCAGGCATCTTAAAGCCATTGCCGAACCACAGACAGGTTTTCTTTGTATACCCATCAAACATCGGCATTTTTGGGTGAAATGGTCGGTCATCAGCAGTCATGTGACCTCCGTATTCCCACGGATGAAAATATGCGTGAGGTTTACCCATCATATCAGGACAGGATAATGCGCCTACCGGGTTTTCGATCATCCACGGTACGTTATATCGTTCGCCCAGTTCACGGATTAGTTTTGCCAGTGTTAACGCATATTGCAGCGATCCCCGTGACCTTTCATGTTGCGACCCACTCTGTGCAAACAGCGTGCAATCAGGAAAACCAAAAACAATAGAGGGTAAAGGAGTTCCCAATATTTCCCGTTTTATTGCAAACTGTGGGTCAATCCACTGGTCAATATAATGAAGGTTCGGGTGATGCATTTTTACTTTATATTCCCCGTGATTACCCTTATCCGCATTAAAGCAGTAAACCTGATAACCAGCCTCAGCCCACGGTAAACCCATAATCCCGGAACCATCAAAGAGCGACCAGACGACTTTCATACACCAGTCTCCATTACACTAGTTATTACCTTAACCTGTGCGACACACATTTTACGCACATCAAACCCTTGTTCGCGAAGTGCCTGCAGTGCGATACCTGCTTTATATGTCGAACTGAAAACAGTCGCATGATTGATATTAACCCAGTTCAGCCGATCGTTAATTTGTGCGTAATGTTCACCTTTACGGATCACCGCTCCTAATTCAGTCATTTTGAGCACCCCACATGCACGCGGCAATACTGGCTAACGCTGCAACAACACCTGTTAACGCCAGTACCCACTGTTCACTGATAAACGCCAGATTTGAAGAAACCAGCGCCACGGAAATCAGGAAAATAATTGTAATAACGATACGTTCAAGCATGGTATCTCCAGGCGCGGCGTGCAGCCGCTGATGTTGTTTGATAAGTATAACTACAGGTTTCACAACGGCAGGTAAAAGCGTTTCCATTCTTACCTGTTACTTTGACAAGACCGTTATAACCGTATTGTTCATAACACTTACTACAGCGTAATGAACGAGTTCGACGATGACCACCCATTTATTCTACCTTGGCCCAAACTTGTTTGTTTAACGATGTTCTAAACATCCGGACATTAATATTGAAATCATGACCTATGTGATAAACACCTTCGTATTTCCTACGATTGATAGCAATTAGCGTATAAGGCCACAGCAATTTAGAACGATAAAAATAAAATCGCGTACCATTTGCACAATCTGATAATTTCATTAACCGATAACGCGGCTTCATAATTTAACCTCGTGGTGATTGCAAAAGTCCTGAACTAATGGGCATTCGCGCGGATGTTCAATACCGTTGATAACCTGACAACCAGAATCCGTGAGCAAGTTACACGCCGGGCAATAATGATTAGGCTCGACTAACCACAAACCCTGACAGCGCCCACCGCTGAAACGGTGTGGAAAGTCATAAGCGCTGCATCGGCATGTATATTGCTTACGGCGACGTTTCATAGGTTATCCGAAATAATTACCTATAAAAAAACCATATACAGTTATTTCTAAACTACCAATATAGGCTAAGGTTATGCATATATTATAATATTTAATTATATCTTTACGATTTAGTATCTCAGCGATTAGCCAACACATCGTCTTAACCCCTGTTCAGTTGATGTACAGAGTATGGATCACTTCCTTGTAATCCGTCAAGAATTATTTTAACTATTACTGGCGGGCGCGAAAGGAACAACGTTACCCGCTGGCTGGAAAGGGAGTAAACGCACTCCCCGGAAACCGTTCGCCCGCTGACCGTTAACAGACACCACATCTTTAACCACGCGGCCACGCAACATACTTTTAAACGCCCGGCTGAAAGCGGTTTTAGTCATCGTCGCACCACCTTCCTGCATCTTCCACATCTTATATCTACAGAAAAGTTCTTCAGTGTGGGTTACGCTATCAGGTAACAGCTCGCAGCAGTCGCGAACGAAAGCCATCAGCGGTGCCTGCTGATCTATGATTTCCTGACGCTCAACAATGCTTGCTGTTGGTTCAGTGAAGCGGTTATTTTTACGCAACCGTTCAAGACCTTCGATAGCCCAGTTACAGATCCCCGGTAATTCTTTCATTAACCGTGATTTCAGCGTGATATCTTCACGACCCAAAAACGAGATATTAAACGGCAGGATCAGCAAGCGGTTTGCCATTGCACCAGAATCATCAGCAAAGGCCGGAATATTGTTCGCGGCAAGTGTCATACGACCCGGTAAACGACCGTTCCAGGCTCCTTTATATTTACGGTTAACAGGTATCGCATCAGCACCGGTTATCGATTTAAAACGGTCGAGGATCCTGTTACGGTCAGGCCCGGAAACACTGTGAGCATCACCAATAAATAACACCGATTTATCAAGCACAGTTTCCAGAACAGCATCACTTGCCAGCCCTTCAAGCGTAATCCCGGCATAGGCTTCATCACCTACCAGCGCCTGAATAATCTGGCCGATAGTACCCTTACCGGAACGAGGCGCACCGATCAGTAACATCGCTTTCTGATAGTCATAGGAGTTAACCAGCATATACCCCAGCCATTCCTGCAGCAGTGCAATACGTTCCTGATCGCCTTCCAGCGTCGTATTCAGAAAATCCTGAAAAACGGGTGCCTGTGCAAACGGATCGTAACTGTATGGTAAAATACTGGTGGTGAAGAAATCGGGATTGTGCGGTTCACATTTTCTGGTGTGAACATCAAGGATCCCGTTTTGACACACGATATAGTGTGAAACATCAACGCCCGGCCAGGTGCCTAACTCACGATCGGCACGGGTAAATAGATAGCTTAAAACTTTATATGTACCATTAATCACATCAGCTTTTGGTTCGCTTGCCAGCATTGCCATAGATAACTGATGTTTTAATTCATCTTCTGTCACACGTTCCCAGACGCGACCGTTAAAGCGGTACGGTTGCTGCTGTACAAAAACCAGTGTGTTATTTGGATAATAGTTATTAACGAAAGTGGATGCGTTAACCGTATGGTTAGCCCCATAAGCACCTTCACCGGGTCTGATTGACATATACGCCGGAACACTACCCGTTACCGCAACTGTAGGCGCTGGCGTAACAGCGTTAATCAGTTCTGGGGTCAGCGCGGGTTGTGCACGATAAACGGTATCACAACGTTCAACTGCACCTAATATTGTTCTCTCACGGTAATCTTTTCGATCTGTCCATTTACCACGAACAAGCGCTGATTTATTAAATAACCGCTCCATTCGTTCACAGTTTTTACCTGTCCAGAAAGCAAGATGTGAACACAGAGCCGCATCAGCTGCGTTTCCGTTATAATCTTTCCCCTGATCGCTCGCATAACTGACAGACAATTTTTCAACATTTGCCGTCCACAGATCCGCAAACGATGCCTTATTACCAAAAACTGAAGCCGCACTGGATGACTTCAACGCCATTGCGATCAGTTCTTCGTCATCTTCTGGTCCTGACCATTCATCACAGGGTGCGCTGGTCCAGTGTGCGGAACGATCAGAACGAATTCGACCATACCGGGCGATCGAGTCATGAACACCCTGTGTATAATCAACGTCAACTTCACCATTCCCGGTTAATGTCATGGCAACAAAGCGATCGCGCCAGTACATTTCAAGCCCGGTTTTCTGATCGTTAAGGCTGTTGAACCCTTCCGGTAAACTGCTATACGCACAGATGATATGTAAACCTGTTCCTGACTGGCTTACTTCGGTATAAGCGCCGGGGAAACGGTTTACAAATTCGTGTGCCAGTGGTGACCACGTGGCTGTAGCCTGATCTACCAGACAGTTATCGACGTCAATGAAAAAATAGGGATCGTTTTCAGTGAACACGAAACCGACACCAGACATACCATGTATTTGCGCCATACCCAGCGCAGTATGATAGTCAGACCAGTCAGCAGGATTTGTTGTACTGGCCTTGTACCCGTGGACTGGGCTGTAAGGTACTTTCGTGGGTTTTGGGCGACCTTCAATATGCTCCAGCCTCCAGCAAACCCATTGTTTACGGTTCAGTAATCCCTTCATGATCTACGCTCCGAACTGACGTTCAGCAGCCATGAGTTTTACCAGGTTAATCGCTGAATGACCTGTGAGAAGATTACGTTTAATGTGGATCTCACTTACGTTCATACGTTTAGCAACGTTTTCAATCCCGTGAGTATCGATCAGTTTTTGCAGACGGTTTACGCGTTCGTTATTCATTCTTTCATCCATTGTTCAAACTGTGAGGGATGGGTGATGAAACGAAATTCACCACCTGCGTTAACTACAACTGTACCAAAAGTGGCCTGCGCCTGGGCACGTTTATCACTGGGGGTCATGTGCCAGTTCGGCTCTTTCATTTCAGCCGCGATAAACATTCCAATTTTACGACCAACATCAGCAGGGGTGATAATCAACGTTTTGATCCCGATATAGTCACTGGATTTCATAACATCGTTGATTTTTTTGCTGGTATTACCCAGACCGTAACGCACCCACTGGCCTTTTTCGTTTTGTAAAGCGCCGTTATTGTTTCGCCAGAGGCGTTGACCAGCACGGGCCGCGATCAGTTCGCATTCTTTAGACGTTGCTGATTCACTTTTACCATCTTCATGCGGTTTACCGTCCGGCTGAAAAAGGCCGTATAACTCATACAGCGCCATCTGGCTGATACCGTGACGTTTCGCCCACTCTTCAAGAGGTGTCATAAGTGTTTAGTCCCGCTGGTGAGATATTTGATCTGATGAAGGCAATCATCCAGCGCGTTATGAAAAACGCCATCACGGGTAAACAGTTTAGTATTGATACCCAGCAGATCTACAGCGGTGCGAACATCACGAACGTTCCAGAATTTCCACGGGCAGCGGATACCTACCGCATCAAACCATGCTTCTAAAATGGTGATATCAAATACAGATCCGTTACCCCAGGGGAGCGCATCAGAACGAATGAATTTTGCAAAACGTTGTGCTACTTCACGTGGGTCATCAGTCCCGCCAAACGCGTCAGTACGCGCCTGTTCAGACTGCTGCGACCACCAACGCATTGTATCAACATCAGCATTACCGTATGACAACGCGCTAAAACCCATTGATGCGTAAAACTGTTCACCGATATTACCTTTGCGATCGAAATATACAGCACCAATGGAAAGCACCGCACAACCGGGTTTCGTGCCACATGTTTCAATATCAATCATCAAATCACGCATGAGTTTACCTTATATTTAAAATAATTCTAAACAGATTACCATTAAATCATAGTTCCTGCAACCCGTGCTGACAACTCGTTTGCCTCACGCGTGTGTAATGCCTGTGCCGTAAGTACATCAACGCCGAAAACCTGATAAAACATACGATAAGCATCATCAGGTGATACGCCTTTATCACGCTGTAACCCAGCCCATGTGGTTATCATGGAACGTAGTTTACGCTGCGCATCGTTCATCGCCTGAATATTTTTCATCGCGCTGTAAGCTGCAACAGCAGGTGCGCCAGCGTTTAACATCTGGTCTTTAACTGCTGCCGGGTCACGGTCGATAATGACCACTGCGCGGCGCAGTTCTTCGAGTTCTTCAGCAGTCAGTTCACGTAAATTACCCTCAACGCGATCCGGTCCTGAACGTAGCGCTTTTTCCGGTACATGACCGCAGTAAGGGCAAGCAGCAAGCCCTGCAGGATAAGGTTTCAGACACGGTTCAATACCCTTTACCGCATCCCCTTTGTTTGTACAGGTGGTGTTACTGGATCCGCCGCTGGATGATTTACGATCGCGGTCGTCTAACGACCAGTTGTAATGTTGATCGGGTAACGGAAAACCACGGGCAATAAAACGCCGGACGTTACCCACTTTATCAATAATGAGTGCTTTTTTACCCGGAACATAGCGTAACGGGCGTCCCATTTGCTGTATGAAAAGCGAATACGATTCTGTTGGTCTGTCCATCACAGCACACTCCATTGCGGGGCAGTCGTAACCTTCTCCGAACAGATCCGCGTTGCACATAATCAGGGTTTTGCGTTTTTCGAAACGGTCCAGAATATCGGCGCGTTCCTGATCGGTATTACGCGAACTGATTGCCTCAGCAGGAATACCCGCGTCCCTGAATTCCTGTGCCAGTGTTATAGCCGCGTCAACATCAACGGTAAAAACTACCGTCAGCATACCGTCGGCGTACATTTTCCAGGTATTTACTGTATCACCAACGATGGTTGAATCTTCCATTGCCTTTTTCAACGCAGATGGCTTGTAATCCCCCGTAGTGCTGGAAATCATATCCGCTGTCAGGTCAATATCTGTTTCAGCCATAATCAGGCGATAATCGGCCAGGTGCTGCTGGTTGATTAATTCACGCATTGCCGGGCCAATCACCATTGCATCAGCATAGCCAGACGCATGACGTCCAAGCCCTTTACCATCGGCACGGATCGGTGATGCAGTTACGCCTAATCCTAAAGATTTTGGGAAAAGTTCACGACAGGTTCCCCACATGGTGCCTCGTACCAGATGATGGGCTTCATCACAAAAAACACGGGTTACGCTATCGTGCCAGCGTTCGTATTTTTTTGTTCGCAGCGTGGGTGCACTGGCAATAACGATATCCGCGCCGGGTGCATACGTGCTGTAACCCAGCTTTTTCATCTGCTGACCAGTAGCAAATTTAATAGCGTCTTTTTGCGCAATGAAACGGTGTGGTAATCCCTGGGCAGCGATAGCCATTGCTATCTGACTAACCAGTTCTTTACGGTGCGCCTGGATAACTTTGATCCCGTCAACCTTAACCAGTTCAGCCATCGTTCGCGTTTTACCGCTCCCGGTAGGCATTACCAGGATCACATCTTTTTTACCAGCGTCCCATTCTGCATTCACACCGTTAACGGCGTCCTGCTGATAGTAACGTAACGGCTGTTGACTCACGCGCGGCTCTCCTTAACGTATGCGTCACGCGCGGCTTTCTGTGCCTGTCCGTTTCGTTTAAACTCACGACCTCTGAAAACATACTTGCCTGTTACGCGATCGAAAAATACGTTATGACGAATGAAACTGTACAGATCAGTAATCATCGGTTTATCTCCATTGTGAATGTGAAATAATCATAAAATAATTCTTGACACATTGCAACCTGACTCGTAACCTTAGCCACGTAGCAACCAATCAACCACACAAGGAACCAACTATGTTTGAAGTTAAATTGCATATCACTGCTCCAGAACTGGAAACTGCAATCAACAATCTGGCGAATGCTATCGCGACTGGTGCTGCACCGCTTATGCGGTTCGATCCTAACAGTACCCCTAAAGAAGCCATTCACGTTTTCAGCGGTCAGGTAACTGTTCCACCAGTCCCGCCAGCTACCGGATCTGATAACGACGATGACGGCGAAACCAGTACCAACGAATTCGACGCATGGGGTCTGCGCCACGATCCGCGTATCCACACTGACAGCAAATCCATCAATAAAGGCGATGGCCTGTGGCGTCAGCGTAAAAAGCTGGATGAAGTTTTCCTGGATAAAGTAAAACGCGAACTGATCGCTGAAGCCGCTGCAGCCGGACGCTATACCGGACCTGCTGAACTTGCGCCGGGCTATGTTGCACCAGTCGATCCGACTCCTGCAGTACCCGTTGCACCTGCCAGCACTGTTCCGACAGCGCCTGTGAACACCGCCCCGACTGCCCCGGTAGCACCTGTTGCGCCTGCCGCTGACCCAGCGAAAGTATATAACAGCCAGGTATTGCAGTCTGCACTGATGCAGATGTTCGGTCAGATCACTGGTGAGCGTGCCGCGCCGATCAGCCAGCGTATTCTGGCGCTGTACAACACGCAGAACATCATGGCACTGTCAGACCCTGCACAACTGAAATCTGCTATCGACCTGATCGAGCGTATCAACCAGACGCCAGCAGATGCTGAAAAAATTCTGGGTCAGGCTGAAGTCAGCAAAAATATGGGTGGTACATTCTGATGACACGCGATGTTAAAGAGTGTAGCGGCTGCGGTAACGAACAACCTGAATATGTCAAACAATGCAAATACTGTGGTTCAGATAAATGCGATGTTTGTGATGCGGGTGAAGATGTTAACTGCGGTAATTGTGAATACGAAGAGGACGAATAAATGACACGCAACGCTACCTTTAGTGCCAGTGGTTCTAAACGTTGGTTATCTTGTCCGGGTAGCGTTCAACTGTCACAGCGGATCGATTTCGATGAACCTTTAAGCACGAGTAAACAGGAAGGTAAAGCCGCTCACTGGGTGCTTGAGCAAAAAATTAAAGGTAAACCACCGTTGATGCCTTGTGTTGCACCAAATGGTATTACAGTAACTGATGACATGCATGAACATGCTGATGAATTCATTGCTGATGTTCTGTCAGTTGGTGCAAAAATCGATCCGCTGTTTTCAGAAGTTCGCATTCATATTGACTGGCTTTTGCCGGGGCAATACGGCATCTGTGATTATCGCTGGTATGATTTTTTAACCGATATCCTTTACGTTTGGGATTACAAGTACGGTCATCAGGCAGTGGAAGCCGAAGATAATACACAGGGTGTGTATTACGCACTTGACCAACGTTGTATCAGTTCGGTTAAACAAGTGGTATTTACAGTCGTTCAACCGCGTGCATGGCATCCGAACGGAACGATTAGACGCTGGCAGTTTTCACGCAGTGTATTGATGGACTGGGCAGATCGCTTTAAGAAAGGTTTTACTGATGCTCACAAGATCGATGCGCCTTTAGTTGTTGGCGATCATTGTCACTATTGCCCGGCCCGTGGTTTATGTCCGGCCCTTTATGAGAGGATCATTGAATTGGCTACGGTTCTTGATGCACCACCATCATTGACACCTGAAGAGGTAGGGCAGCGTTTACAGCTGCTGGAGGAACTTTATTCACGGGCGAGCGATGCTAAAACAGCGTTGCACATTCAGGGTTTACATTTCGTTCGGCAAGGTAAGCCGCTACCCGGTTTTAAACTGGCCCCGAAACAAACCCGACGTCAGTTAACCGATGAAGGGAAACTGATCGGTGCTGCACCTATGTTTGGTGTCAAGCCCGATACGCTTTATGAACGTAAATTGAAGCCTCTGGCTACTCTGGAAAAAACATTACCGAAAGCGCTGGTTGACATGTGCACAACGAAACCTGATGGTCAGTTTGCGTTAGTGCCTGATACCGATGCTCGAACTGGTTTTAGCACAATGGCTGAATCCGTTTTCAATACTCCCGTGACGATGCCCGCAGGCGCACGTCCATTATAAAAGGTAAGTAACATGGCTAAAGTAGTTGAAAAATTCGTAACTCCGGTTGGTCGTCTGGTTGGTGGTTCGTTCTTCGATATGAACACGAAAGATAACAACGGACGCGATCTGGATCCTAAAAAATACAACTGGTGGGTTGGTCTGGCATTCCCCAAAACTGCCGCGAACTGGTGGGAAGAACAGGGTGAATTGGGCGCAGTATTCCAGGCAATCCTGAAAGCTGCCAGTTCGCACTATGTTGCTGGGGAAACGCAACAAGCCACTTTCGCGTGGAAAATCACGAACGGTGACGACCCGAAACACGCAACTAAAACGGGTTATCCCGGTCACTGGATTATCGGTTTTTCTCGCAACGTGGCGATCGATGCTTGTCCGTTGTATAACGCACAGTTCCAGCCTGTGATCGATAAAAACCAGGCCAAAAAAGGCTACTACTACCGGATCAGCGGATCGACGTCTGCGAATGAAGCAACGGGTAATCAGGCGGGTGTTTACATCAATATGGAAATGGCGCAACTGCTGTACGCAGGTGAAGAAATCATTTCTGGCCCGGCTCCTGCGTCTGTGTTTGGTGCTGTACCAGCAATGCCCGCAGGTGCCACTGCGATCGGCGCGACACCTGCGCCTGTAGCCGCTCCTGTTGCGACACCTGCGCCTGTAGCCGCTC
>ERZ791736.150-NODE-150-length-26763-cov-5.249438_pt1 | contig 26763 bp, 22 predicted proteins | sample MGYA00509940_ERZ791736 | MGnify/ENA primary metagenome ERZ791736 (study PRJEB30046, sample SAMN00792014) | human gut metagenome | study: EMG produced TPA metagenomics assembly of the A metagenome-wide association study of gut microbiota in type 2... | reverse complement strand
ATAGATGCATGGTATCAAAAAAACTTAATAAACTATACAAAATACTTAAGTACAAATGCAGTATATTGTAATGATAGAAGTCTAGGAACAGGTCAAACATATAGTACAAGTTCATTGTTCGAATTTGCATCATACTATAGAATGGACTATAATACAAATGGAGCAAAAGCAAATCCATCATATAATTGTACAGACAGAAGAGACGCATTCAGTGTAGATAATACAAGTGCAAAACTTACTTATCCTGTGTCTTTAATGACAACAGATGAAATGGCGTTTGCTGGAGGAGTAGCATATATAAAAACAAACACTTCATATGCATGGTTTATAAGTAATAGTGCTGGTTCTCAAGTATCATCTTCTTGGTGGTCCTTGTCGCCTGATGGCTGGAATGGGGCTCGCTCGTGCGTTTGGCGTTGGGATTCCGACAATGCGTACTTGAACATAGTTGATGTGGGCATCGACGATGCCGTGCGTCCTGCCATTTCTCTCAAATCATGTACCAAATATAGTACAGGAAATGGAACGCCTGAGACACCTTATGAAATAGTTGAAACTTCAAGTGGTTGTTAAATCAATCAAAAGTATACATACAGAAATGTAAAGTATGTATATTTTTTTTTGTTTATAGTGTAAAATTATATATGAGGAGGGATAATATGCTTGAACTTAAGAATGTAAGCAAGTTTTATTATAAAAAGGGAATTGTATCAAGTGGTATAAGTAAAGTAACTCTTAAATTTGATATGGGTGAATTTATTGCTATTACTGGAGAAAGTGGGAGTGGTAAGTCTACACTTTTAAATGTTATAAGTGGACTTGATACTTATGAAGAAGGAGAAATGTATGTAAATGGTGAAGAGACTAGCCATTATAATGAAGAAGATTATGAAGAATATAGAAAGAAATATATTGGTAATGTTTTTCAAAGTTTTAATTTAGTTAATAGTTATACAGTATATCAAAATGTTGAATTGGTACTTCTAATAAATGGGGAGACTAGAAAAAGTGTTAAACATAAAGTAATTGATATATTAAAGAAAGTAGATCTTTATAAATATAGACATACTAAGGTAAGTAAGTTAAGTGGAGGAATGAAACAAAGAGTTGCTATTGCAAGGTGTTTAGCTAAAGATGCACCTATTATTATAGCTGACGAGCCTACTGGAAACTTAGATAGTAAGAATGCTAAAAGTGTGCTTAAACTTCTTTATGAAATTAGTAAATATAAATTAGTAATAGTTGTTACTCATAACTTTGAACAGATAAGTGAGTATGCTACTAGAAGGATTACTATGCATGATGGTAGTGTTATTGAAGACATGAAATTAAAAGATAAAAATGAGGTAAAAGAAGTAAATACAAGTAAATTTAAGAAAACTAAAGTAATAAGTAATTTAAGATTAGGAATTAGAAATACATTTAATATAGTACCTAAGTTTTTACTACTTACTTTTGTCTATCTTTTTGTATTAATTAGTATAGTTGGAGTTTACTCTGCATTTTTAGAATTAGAGAGTACTAATAATACATATAATAGTTTCTTTAATGAGACTGATGCAAATAAAAGAGTTATAGTTAAAAAGAAAGATAATTCTAGTTTTACTAATGAAGAAATTAATAAGTTAAAAAGTATTATTAATGTAGAAAAAGTTATTACTAATGATTATGTATATGATTATAGTATGAGTTTAATAGATTATGAAAATATATTTTTAGATAGTAATTTTATGAAATTAGAAGAGTTTAAGGGTAAACTAAAGTATGGAAGAATGCCTCTTAATGATAATGAAATAATAGTAAGTGGGTCAAAAGAAAACTATTATATAGAAGACATGGGTAGTGAACTTATTAATAAAGAAGTTTCTATTAATAGTGGAAGTGATGAAATAAAAGTTAAGATAGTTGGAGTAAGTGTTTTTGAAAAGTATAACTGGATGGTTACTAGTTATGTAAGTGATAAAATATATAATTATGTAGAAAATCATGTTGAACAAGTTTATGGTACAACTAAAGTATATGTAAGTGATAACTCTCAAAATGTAAATCCTAATATAAAAACTAGTGATATATTAAGTGAAGGTCAAGTATATATAAGTGAAAATTATTCATATAATTGTAAAAGTTACAATTGTATGAAAGATAGTTTAAATATTAAGTTTAATAATATGTATACTAATAAAGAAATAAGTTTAAGTAATGTAAAAGTTTATAATAAGAATAATTTTAAAAAGATATTTGGTAGTGAATATGATGACATGGATACTATTTATTTAAGTAGTAATGATTATGATAAATTATATAAAAATAATAATATTTATCAAGTAAGTTTATTTGTTAAAGATGTAAGAAATATTGATAAAACAATGAATGAACTAAATGATTATGTTAGTTTTAGTTTAAATAGTGTTAAACAAGATGGTGCATTGGTACAAGTAATAAAAATAGTTAAAACTATAATAATTACTGTTTTAGTGATAGTATTATTCTTTGTAAGTTATTTTGTTATTAAATTAATTATTAAATCTAGAAATAAGTATTTTACAACTATTAGAATATTAGGAGGTAGTTACATAGAAGTAAAACGTCTTTTACAAATAGAACTTCTCAATGTGACTAATATAGTTTATTTAGTTTTCTTAGTAATTAGTTTATTAATTAAGAATGATATTATAGTTAGTGAGAGTATAAAGAGTATGTTATTTTATATTAATTTAAAAGAGTATGTTATAGTTTATTTAATACTTAGTTTAATGAGTTATTTAACAAGTAGTAGATATTCTAGAAAGATATTTAAAAGAAGTGTGATAACTACTTATAATGAGGAGGTGTAATAATGATTAAACTAGTTAATGTATATAAGTATTTTAATAGGGGTAAAAAGAATGAAGTTAAAGCAATAGATAATACTAGTATAGATTTACCAGATAAAGGAATTGTTACGCTTCTAGGCCCTAGTGGATGTGGGAAAACTACACTTTTAAATAGTATTGGTGGTTTGTCTAGAATTAATAAGGGAAGTATTTATATAGATGGAGAAAGAATTACTAAGAGAAGTGTTAATAAGATAGATAAGATAAGAAGTTTAAAAATAGGTTATATATTTCAAAACTTTAATTTACTTGATGATGAGACAGTTTTTGATAATGTTAGTTTAGTTCTTAAAATTAATGGACTTAAAGATAAAGAAGAGATTAAAAAACGTGTTAACTTTTGTTTAGAAAGTCTTAATATTTATAGATATAGAAATAGATATGCTAATATGCTTAGTGGGGGTGAAAGACAAAGAGTTGCTATTGCAAGGGCTATTGTAAAAGACCCAGAAGTTATTATAGCAGATGAACCTACTGGAAACTTAGATAGTAAAAATAGTATAGAAGTAATGAATATTATTAAAAGTATAAGTAGAGATAGATTAGTAATTCTTGTAACACATGAAAGAGAACTTGCTAAATTTTATAGTGATAGAATTATAGAAATAAGTGATGGAAAGATAGTTAAAGATTATGAAAATGCTGATAATCATGAACTAGATTATAGATTAGATAATAAGATATATTTAAAAGATATGGAAAATTATTCTAATAAAGAAGTAGGAAGTGCTAAAGTAGAATATTATAGTGATAATACTGATAAAGTTAGTTTTAAGATAGTAGTAAAAAATGATAATATTTATATAGAAAGTGATAGTTTAAAGAAAATAGAAGTTATTAATAATAGTAATATAGAATTAGTTGATGCACATTATGAAAAGATTAATAAAAAAGTTTATGAAGAGTTTAGTTTTGACTTTAATAAAGTAAAAGATAATAATTTTAAAGAAAAGTATTCTAGTATTTATAATGTTGTTACTAGTACTAAAAAAGGGTTTAGAAAAGTACTTAATTATAGTTTTGTTAAGAAGTTACTTTTAATTGGATTTTTTACATCTAGTATATTTGTAATGTACTCAGTAAGTAGTATTATGTCTACTTTTAAAGTTGATGAAAAAAACTTTGTTACTTATAATAAAGATTATGTTTTGTTAAATAAGAAAAATATGAGTATTAATGAATTTAATAATTTAACTAATGTAAGTAATGTGGAATATATTTTACCTAGTAATGGTATTGTACAAGTTAATTTTAAATTTTATAAGTTTTTACAAACTAGTGGTATAAGTGAAAGTATGAGTGGTAGTTTAGCAAGTTATAGTAAAGTAGATAAAGTTATAAATGGAGTTAAAACTAATGGTAAAAAAGAGATTATTATTGATAAGATGGTAATTGATAAGTTTTTAAGTATGGGTGATGCTAAAAATGCTGGATTTAATACTTATGATAGTTTTATTAATGAGTATGTTTATTTAAAAAATGATGATATGTATAAGATAGTAGGAATAAGTGATACTAATAGTCCTTCTATATATGTAAATGATAGTGAGTTTGTTAATTTTATAGATAATAGTTTAAAAGATAATTCAGAAGACGGTAGTGATAAACTTAAGAGTTATGAAAGAACAAGTATTACTTTAACTAAAGGTAGTTTACCAGTTAATGATTATGAAGTTATAGTTAATGAGAAAATGAAAGACATGTATCCACTTGAAAAGAGTATAGATAAAAAAGTAGGATATAATAAGTTAAAGGTAGTAGGTTACTATAAAAGTGGAAGTGAAAATGGTTTATTAGTTAGTGAAAATACTATTAAGAATAATTTAATACTTACAAGTGATAAGTTTGTTATTAGTAGTAGTGATAAAGATAGTACTATTAATGAATTAAAAGTTAGTAAATTTAATGTAGTTGATACTTATAAAAATAGTTTAAATGATTATAAAAGAAATATAGAAGAGTCTAATAGAAATAAGATAATTTATTCTAGTGTTATAGTTATTATTAGTTTAATAGAAATATATTTGATAGTTAGAAGTAGTTTTTTAAGTAGAGTTAAAGAAGTTGGTATTTTAAGAAGTATTGGTGTTAAGAGAAAAGATATTTATAAGATGTTTATGGGAGAAATACTTAGTATTACTTTAATAAGTAGTGTTCCTGGACTTATAGTTATGAGTTATATTTTGTATACTTTATCTAAGATAAGTGTTTTAAATATAGTAATAAACTGGTATGTAGTTTTAATTAGTTTAGCTATTATATTGGTGTTTAATACTTTATTTGGTTTGTTACCAGTATATAAAACTATAAGGAAAACACCGCATGAAATTTTATCAAGAAATGATGTTGATTAATAATTAAAGTTATGGTATTATTTTAGTAGGAGAGATGAATATGTTTAATGAAAGTGATGTAAAAACTAGAATGGAAAAAGTTATAGAGAATATGGAAATGAGATTTACTACTGTAAGAGCAGGAAGAGCAAATCCTAATATTTTAAATGGAGTAATGGTAGAATATTATGGGGCACCAACACCACTTAATGCAGTTAGTACAATAAGCGTTCCTGAAGCTAGACAATTAATGATTAAACCATTTGATAAAAGTTTACTTAAGGAAATAGAAAAGGCTATATATGCTGCAGAACTTGGACTTACTCCAAATAATAATGGTGAAGTTGTATTCTTAACTATTCCAGAACTTACTGAGGAAACTAGAAAAAATTATGTTAAACAAGTTAAGGAAATGGCTGAAGAAGCAAAAATTGCTTTAAGAAATGTTAGACAAGACTTCAATAATATGATTAAGAAAAGTGAAGTAAGTGAGGATGAAGAAAAAAGAAACATGGATCAAGTTCAAAAATTAATTGATAAGTATAATCAAGTTGTTGAAGAAAAGTTTAAAGAAAAAGAAAACGAATTACTTAGTATTTAATAAAGTACTTGAATTAATTAGCTAAATTTGTTATAATTATATTGTCATTAAGACATATAATATAAATGGACATAAAAAATGAGTAGTACCTGGCTTTGCTCGTTAGGTATTCACTCAGTCCGTATTGTGTTGGTGAATACCGTATCAAGTTGATTCGGTATTCTTTTTAAATTAAAAGTATAAACTACAATTAATCTCTGTTGTTTGTATAATGATCTAGCACTGCTATAATCACGACTAGTACAATTAAGTACTGCACAAAAAAGTTCTCCTTTTCTATACTTCATACAGACCACCTCACTTTCCTAAATTTGTGTAAATTATAGGACTGAGGTAAGAACACCTAACCACTAGGTACTACTCATGTACTAATTGTACCACCTAAGTAATTTCAAAACAAGCGAACAATGTTGTATTTCTTATAAATATTGTAGTATGTTTTAATAGAAAAATATATGATTTTACATTTATTTTTGAAATAATGATTTTTTACTTGAAAAAGTATATTAAATGTTATAAAATATAATTATCTTTTGGAAGAAAGTGTAGTATATAATTTAATTTATAGAGAGTTAGTGGTAGGTGTAAACTAATATGTTATATATGAAGTTTCGTTCTTCTATTAAAAAAGAACGTATAATAGGCGTTAACTATGAAAGATGCATAATACTTTATGAATTAAGGTGGTACCGCTGTTAACTTGCAGTCCTTAAGTCGTAAAGTTTTTATTTTTAGGAGGAGAAAATGAAAGAAAAATTAAATGAAATTCTTGAAAGTGGTTTAAAAAAGTTAGATGATGTTAAAGATTTAACAGAACTTGAAGTAGTTACTAAGGAGTTAACTGGAAAGAATAGTGAACTTACTTCTATACTTAAAAATATGGGTAGTTTATCTAGTGAAGAAAGAAGGGACATAGGAGTAGTAACTAATGAAATTAGAAAGTGTTTCGGTGAAAAGATTAATAGTGTAAGAAATAGTATTATTGATAATACTAGTGTAGTTAGTGAGGAGTTTGATACTAGTTTACCAGGTACTTTTGTTAATAAAGGAGTGATACATCCAATTACACAGATGTGTTATGACTTAAATGATGCCTTTTTAAGTTTAGGATTTGAAGTTTTTAGTGAAAATGATATAAGTAGTGAAAAGTATGCTTTTGATAATTTGAATTTTGCTAAGGATCATCCTGCAAGAGAGAGTATGGATACTTACTGGCTTAAAGGAACTGAAGATAAAAGTGGAAGTGAAAGATTATGTTTAAGACCTCATTTAACTGGAGGAAGTGTTAGATACTTGCTTAAACATGGAGCACCTGCTAGATTTGTTTATCCAGGACGTGTTTATAGAAATGAAAATACTGATGCAAGACATGAAAGGGCTTTTTATCAATATGAGGCTTTAATAGTAGATAAAAATATTTCTTTTTCAAGTGGTATTGTTTTAATACAAACTATTTTAGAAAAAGTTTTTGGTAAAAAAGTAAATGTTAGAATGCGTGAAGGCTTTTTCCCATTTACTGAACCAGGTTATGAAATAGATATGGAATGTTTAGTATGTGGTGGTAAAGGGTGTCCTGTGTGTCATCAAAGTGGTTGGATAGAAGTTATGCCTGGTGGAGTAATACATCCAAATGTATTAAAAAGTGCTAATTTAGATCCAAATGAATGGACAGGATTCTATATCAATATTGGAGTTGATAGACTTGTTATGATGAGATATGGAATAGATGATGTAAGACTTTTAAGAAGTGGTGACTTAAGGTTTATTAGTGAATTTAAATAGGAGGAATTATGAGAGTATCTTTAAATTTAATAAAAAAATATGTTGATTTGAGTGATATTAGTGATGAGAAAATAGCAACAGATTTAACTTTAAAAACTGTTGAGGTTGAAAAAATAGAAAATACTAGTTTAAAGTATGAAAATATAGTAGTTGGTAAAATATTAGAGGTTAATAGTCATCCTAATGCTGATACACTTAGAGTGTGTATGGTTGATATAGGAGAAGAGAGTCCTAGACAAATAGTATGTGGTGGAAGTAATTTATATGTTGGAGAGTATGTAGTTATTTCTAAACCAGGTAGTATGGTTCATTGGCATGGAGAAGAAGACTTAGTTAAAATAAAAGAGACTAAGATGCGTGGAGTAGATTCTTATGGAATGATATGTGGTGCTGAAGAAGTTTTTTTAGATAGTTTGTTTCCACCTAAGGATGAAGATGAGATAGTTGATTTAAAGGGATTAGAATGTTATCCAGGACAAAATATTAGTGAAGTAATAGGTTCAAACGATATAATTTTAGAAATAGATAATAAAAGTTTAAGTAATAGACCTGATTTGTGGGGGCATTATGGAATTGCCAGAGAGTTGTCTGTTATATATGATAGAGAATTAAAAAGTGTTACTGAAGAAGTAAGTATGCCTCCTCTACCTAAATACGATATTACTATAGAAGACACTAGTAAGTGTAATAGATATATTGGAATAGTTATAGATAATGTTAATACAAAAGAAAGCCCAATATGGCTTAAAACACTTTTATATAATGTTGGATTAAGACCAATTAATGCTATAGTTGACATAACTAATTATGCTATGATAGTAACAGGGAATCCTACACATGCATTTGATAAGACACATGTAAGTGGTAATAAAATAATAGTAAGAAATGCTAAAAAAGGAGAAAAGCTATTATTACTTGATGATAATATGGTTGATTTAACTAGTGATGATTTAGTAATAAGTGATGAAGAGGGTGTGCTTGCACTTGCAGGTATTCGTGGAGGAAAAAAAGATTCTGTACTAGATAGTACTACTGGAGTACTAGTAGAAATTGCTAATTTTGAACCTAGTACTATTAGAAAAACTGATAAAAGATTTGCAGAAAAGACTGAGGCTGCAATTAGGTATGAAAAGGGACTTGATACTGAAAGAGTTGATAGTACTAAGGATTTAATTATTAATATGTTTAAGGAGTTATTTCCTGAAGCTTTAATAACTAGTTATAATGATATATATCCTGTTAAAACAGAAAGTAATTATATAGAAATAAGTAAAGAATTTTTAGATACTAGAATGGGTAAAGTTGTTAGTACAGAAGTTATTACTAAGATACTTAAAGGTCTTGGTTATGAAGTAACAATAGATGGTGATATATATAAAGTTTTAGTACCAACTTATAGAAGTACTGGAGACGTTACTATTAAAGATGATGTAATGGGAGATATTGTTAGAATATTAGGTTTTGATAGTTTTGAAGCTAAAGGACTTAATTATACTGTAAATCATGCAGTTCTTCAAAGAGAAGTATTGTTAGAAAGAAGAATTAAAGAATATTTAAGTAATAGATGTGGTTTATATGAAGTAATTAGTTATCCATGGGTAAATGTTAAATATATAGATGCGTGTATGTTAGATAAACAAGAAATGGTAGAATTAGCAAATCCTCCAAGTCCAGAACAATCTTATTTAAGATCTAGTTTAGTTCCAGGAATGTTAGAAGTAATTGTTAAGAATTTAAGATACTTTGATAAATTTAAAGTCTATGAAATGGGAGAAGTATTTACTAAGGGAGAGTATCATGAAAGTAGTATAGATGAAACTCTTCCAATACATAATAATTATTTATGTGGGTGTGTAGTTGATAAGGATGCTAAAAGTGCATTTTTGGAACTTAAAGGAGTTCTTGAAAATATTAGTAGGTATACTCATATGGAGAATATTAAGTTAGCTCTTTCTATAAATAAAGTAAACTATTTAGATAAATATGCATGTATGGATATAGTTCTTAATGAAGAAGTAATAGGTTCGTTTGGTTTACTTAAAATTAGAGTAATGAATGAATGCAAGATTAAACATGTAAATGTTTCTATATTTGAACTTAATGTAAGTAAACTTATTCCACTTGATGCTAGAACTAATAAATATACTAGTTTACCTGAAATACCTTATGTAGAAAAAGATTTATCTATAGTTGTAGATGAAAGTGTTAGATGGGAAACTATTTATAAAATGATTAAATCTAAAGTAAGGGAAGTAATATTTGTAGAAGAATATAGAGGAGAAAATATAGGTGAATCTAAAAAAAGTATTACTCTTAAACTAAAGATAGGGGATGGGAAAAGTACTCTTACTAGTGATGAGATAAATTCAAAAATTAATCAAGTACTTAAAACATTAGAAAAAACTGTAAATGCTAAGTTAAGAGATTAAAATATTTATAGATTATTTATATAATATATAGTATAATTAATAAAGAAAGGTGGTAATAATATGGGTCTTGGAGTTTGGATTATTATTGGAGTTATTGTTCTTATAGCTTTATATGTAGTTAATACTTACAATACATTTGTTAAGTTAAGAAATAGAGTTAAAGATCAATGGGCTCAAATTGAGGTTCAATTAAAAAGAAGATTTGACTTGATACCTAATATAGTAGAAACTGTTAAAGGTTATGCTAAACATGAAAGTGATACTTTGAAAGGGGTAATTGAAGCAAGAAATAAATTTACTGTTGCTAGTACTCCAGAAGATGAGATGAAGGCTAATAATGAGTTGACTGGTGCAATTAGACAATTATTTGCGCTTAGTGAAAGTTATCCTGAATTAAAGGCTGATACAAGTTTTTTAAAACTTCAAAGTAATTTAGAAGAAACAGAAGATAAAATATCTAGTGCTAGACAATTTTATAATGATACTGTTTTATCTCTAAATAATAAGGTTGAATTATTTCCTTCTAATTTAGTTGCTAAAATATTTGGATTTAAAAAGGAAGCTTTCTTTGAAGCTGAAATTGAAGCAAAGGTCGCTCCTAAAGTACAATTTTAAGCTTACTAATGTAAGCTTTTTCTTTTAAGGAGGATAGTTATGAAAAAAGTTATATGTTTTATTATTTCTTTATTTATATTTAGTATTAATTTATATGCAGTAAGTAATGTTAATTATAAAATAGATGATTATATAGTTGATTCTCGAATAGATATATCTGGTAATATGGTTGTTAGAGAAGTTATTAAAGTTAAAGGAAGTTTTAATGGATATATTAGGGATTTAAAATATAAAAATAGTAATAATAATGTATTTGATAAATCAATTGATAGTTTTTATGGAAGTAGTATATATGATGCTAGTAATATAGAAGTTAGAAAAGTTGGTACTATTAATTATGATAAAGAGTTAGATTTTAATGTTTTTGATCAAAGTGTTAATGAGTTTACTATGAATAATAGTTGTACTGTTAATAAGGGTTGTTATGAAAAAAGTGATATTATTGATGGAGTTAGTTTGAAAATGTATAATGAAACAAATAATTCTAGTACTTACTTTTATATAGAGTATTTACTTGGTAATGTTGTAGTTATGCATGAAGATATTGCAGAAGTTTATTTTAACTTTGTAGGTGATATGTTTGATGATGATATTAATAAGTATAAGTTAAGGGTGGTTTTACCTGATAAAACTAAAGAGTTAGTTAGAGTATGGGCTCATGGTCCACTTAATGGTAATGTTAGTCCTATTAAAGATGAAAATGGTTATTATTATGGAGGTTATTTAGAAATAAATGATTTATATAGTAATACTCCTGTTGATATGAGACTTACTTTTGATAAGAATCTTATACTTGTGGATCATCCATATTTAAAGAAAAGTGAAGTATTAGCACTTGATAAAATTCTTGAAGTAGAAAATTTAAGAGCAGATAAAGCTAATAAAGAAAGAGAAGAAGCTAAATTTTTTATGTATGGATCTTATGCTTTGGGAAGTGTTTATTTAGTACTTTTAGTGTTATTATTTGTTTACATTTATATTAAGTATGATAAAGAATTAAAAACTAATTTTGATATGGAATATAATAGAGAGTTTATTAATGATTATGATGTTACTAATATAGAGTATTTATTTGATAAGAAAATTACTGAAAAAGCATTTAGTACTAGTATACTTAATTTAATTTATAAAAAGAATATTAAAATTGAACAAATAGATAAGAAAGATTATAAATTAATTAAAGTAAATACTGATAATTTAAGTGAATCTGAAGAGTATTTAATGAAGATGATATTTGATAATATTGGTAATAAAGAATATGTTTTATTAAGTCAGATAAAGAAATATGCAAAAGAAATACATGGTACTACTAGTGAATTTTTAACTAGTTTTACTACTTGGCAAAATAAAGTTACTAGTGAAAGTATAAAAAATAATTTTTATGAATCTAATACTAAAATTAAAGTACTTGGAGTATTATTTAGTTTAGTAGGTTATTTAGTATTTTATGTAATGGGAAGATTTAATGGATTTAATTTATTTTCTATAATAATATTTATTTGTGCATTAGTGTTTATGATTTATGTGCTTGTATTTAATAAGAGAACTAAAAGAGGTGCAGAAGATTATCGAAAATGGAAAGCATTTAAAAGATTTTTAGAAGATTTTGGTAGGTTTGATGAAAAAGAATTGCCTGAAATAGTTTTATGGGAAAGATATTTAGTGTATGCTAATATATTTGGTATTGCTGATAAAGTAGGTAAAACTATGAAGATTAAATTTAATGAGATTAATACTAATAATCAATATAGTAATGGAGACTTGTTGTTTGATTATATGATGTGGAATAATTTGAATTATAGTATTAATAATACCGTTAGAAGTTCAGTTAGTACTGCTAGAACTGTAGTTAATGAAGCAATTGCAAAAAGTTCAAGTTCTAGTGGTGGAGGATTCGGTGGAGGATTCTCTTCTGGAGGGGGCTTCGGTGGAGGAGGAGGCGGTGGCCGTGGATTCTAAAGCTAAAGTGTTTACTACTGAAATAAATTATATTAAAAATGATAGAATAAAAGAAAGTTTAGTTAATCTTATTAATTTAATACCTGATTACTTTTTTACTGAAGCAGCTAGTTCTACTGGGAAATATCATCCATCATTTAGTCAAGGTGTTGGTGGACTTGTTAGACATACTAAAGTTGCAGTTAAAATAGCAAATACTTTACTTATTAATGATAGTATTGGTTATAAGTTTACAAGAGATGAGAAGGACTTAATAATACTTTCGTTAGTGATGCATGATTCAGTTAAAAGAGGAATTCCTGAAGAAAAGTATACTAAAGTAGAACATCCTCTTTTAGCAAGTAAATTTATAAGAGATAATGCTAAAAATACTTCTTTAACTGAAGAAGAAATAAATTTAGTATGTAATATGATTAGTAGTCATATGGGTAAGTGGAATACTGATTTTAATGGAAATGAAGTACTTCCTAAACCTAAAACTAAGTATGAGAGGTTTGTTCATATGTGTGACTACTTATCTGCTCAGAAATTTATGAATATAAATTTTGATGAAAATAATGAAATTATTTGTTAATGGGTACTTGAAATGAGTACTCTTTTTTGATAAAATTAAACTAGTTAAGATAGGGGAGGACACAAAATATGACTAATAATTATGTAAATAAATTTAGTTATATGTCTTCACCTAAAGTACAAAATAAAGTACTAAAAGGAGTAAATGTTTATGCAGAAAAAACAAACAATATTAGTAGTTGCTAGTTTACTAGTAGTAGTACTTAGTGTAACACTAGCATACTTTACAGCACAAATAATAGGAAAGGGTAAAGATGTTTCAGTAAGTAGTGCTGACTTAAAAATAGTATTTACTGATACAGATGGTAATATTGAAGGAAATGGTATAACACCAGGATGGAGTAATAGTAAAACTTTTACAGTTAAAAACGAGTCAAATGGTACATATAAGTATGATATTATAATAAAAGATTTAGTAAATACTTTTAAAACATATAAATACTTACAATATAAGATAACTAGTACTGATGGTGGATATAATATGACAGATTACTCTTATTTACCAAAATCTAGTACTAAAGAAGATGTAGCTTTAGCTTATGAAATGTCAATTGATAAAGGAAAAACACATACATATACTATAGAGATTAAGTATGTAAATGATGAAGCTGTTGATCAAAGTATAGATATGGGTAAAAGTTTAAGTGGAACAATATATATAAGAGAATTTACTAAACCAACAATGAAGTTAACTGATAAATTAATGGCAGATAATCCTACAATAGGTACAAGAACTACATTTACAGCATTTACTGAAACAAATACAAAAAGACTATATAAAGCAACAGAACAAATAGGAACAAATCCAGTAAAAGATGTATATTATTTTGCAGGAGATGCAAAGAATAACTGGGTTAAGTTTGGTAACTTTTACTGGAGAATAATTAGAACAAACTATGATGGAAGTATAAAATTATTGTATGCAGGAACAAGCCCTGATAAAAAAAATGGTTACATAGGACGGAGTAAATTCAATAGAACAGAAAATGACCCAATGTATGTAGGATATAAATATGGAACTACAGGTTCACTAGAAAACAATAGACTAAATACAAATAATAGCACAATAAAAACATATGTAGATAATTGGTATAAAAACAATTTAACTGCTTATACAAAATATTTAAGTAATGATGCTGTATATTGTAATGATAGAAATCTTGCAAGTGGACAAGCTTATTCAACAACAAAGGGATTTAATTATGCTTCTTATGAAAGAATAAGAACAAATAAACAACCAACTTATAACTGTACAAATATGAGTGATGCATTCAGTGTAAATAATGCAAGTGCAAAACTAGATTACCCTGTTGGATTAATGACAATAGATGAGTTAAGTTATGCGGGAGGAGAAACATCAAAACTAACTGCACCATATGCTTGGTATTACACTAATGCAAATGGAGAAAGTATTACAGGGAGTGATGCATCTTGGTCCCTTTCTCCTGGCTTCTGGTCTGGCTCTGCCTCGTACTATTGGGGCTGGTTTGGCTCCGACATTGGCTCCAATCCCGGCCGCTCTGGTGAATTGTCCAGCGGTGGCTTCACCGGCTCGGGTGCCGTGCGTCCTTCAGTATCTCTCTCATCTTGTAATCTAATATCTAGAGGAGATGGAAGTCCTGAAAACCCTTATATTGTTTATACAGGTAGTGGTGTATGTGAGACCCCATTAACTTAACTGTGTATAACGATTAATTTACTAATAAGTAATTAAAGGTTTAAATGATAGTTTATATAATATGATATATGAGTAAGAAAGTTAATATAAAAATTAGATACAATATCAAAAAAGGATAAGTAGGTAAAACTACTTTTTTCTTTTAATTTTTTATGTAATATGGTATACTTTTAATCGGATGTGAATGTTATGGATAAAAGTAAAATTAGAAATTTTAGTATAATTGCTCATATAGATCATGGTAAAAGTACTTTAGCTGATAGAATACTTGATGTGTGTGGTAATGTAACTGAAAGAGAAAGAAAAGAACAACTTTTAGATAATATGGATATTGAAAGAGAAAGAGGTATTACTATTAAACTAAATGCAGTTGAACTTAAGTATGAAGGTTACACTTTACATTTAATAGATACACCAGGACATGTAGACTTTAGTTATGAAGTAAGTAGAAGTTTAGCTGCATGTGAAGGAGCAATACTTGTGGTGGATGCGACTCAAGGAATTGAAGCACAAACTTTGGCTAACTTGTATTTAGCACTTGATAATGATTTAACTATTATTCCAGTTATAAATAAAATTGATTTACCTAATGCAGACCCTGAAAAAGTAAAAAATGAACTTGTTAAAGCTATTGGTTTTGAAAGAGATGAAATACTTTGTGTAAGTGGTAAAACTGGTGAAGGTGTAAAAGAACTTATGGATGCTATAGTTGAAAGAATACCATCTCCAAAAGGTAGTGATGATAAATTAAGGGCTTTAATATTTGATTCATATTTTGATAGTTACAAAGGTATTGTTGCTTTAATAAGGGTAGTGGATGGAACTGTTAAATTAAAAGATAAAATTAAAATGATTAGTACAGGTGCTGTATATGAAGTAACATCTCTAGGTAAAACAACTCCAAAAGATAGTCCAAGAGATAGTTTAAGTTGTGGAGAAGTTGGATATATTACAGCTAGTATTAAAAGTATAGAAGATGTAAGAGTTGGTGATACTATTATACATGAAGGTGATGAGTTAGAACCTTTACCTGGTTATAAACCTATGAAACCAATGGTATTTAGTGGAATATTTCCAATAGATAGTAGTAAATATAATAACTTAAAAGAGGCTTTAATGAAGTTAAAACTAAATGATGCAGCACTTACTTTTGAACCTGAAAAATCTGATGCTTTAGGGTTTGGTTTTAGATGTGGTTTTTTAGGGCTTTTGCACATGGAAATAGTTGAAGAGAGAATTGAAAGAGAATTTAATATAGAACTTATTGCAACAAGTCCAAGCGTTATTTATGAAGTAGAGTTAACTAATGGGGAAATACTTAGTATTGATAGTCCGAGTAAAATGCCTGAACAAAGTAAAATTAAATGTGTTAAAGAACCTTTTGTTAAAACAGATATATTTGTGCCAAATGAGTATGTTGGTCCAGTAATGGAGTTATGTCAAGATAAAAGAGGTATTTATAAAAGTGTTAACTATATAGATGAAAAAAGAGTAGATGTAATATATGAACTTCCTTTATCGGAAATTGTGTATGACTTTTTTAATAAGTTAAAAAGTTTTACTAAAGGTTATGCTTCATTTGATTATGAGTTTATTGGTAACAGGGAGAGTAAACTTGTTAAGTTAGATATTTTATTGAATGGAGTTGTAGTGGATGCATTAAGTGTAATAGTGCACAAGGATAACGCTTATAATCGTGGTAAGACTGTTGTTGAAAATTTAAAGAAGATTATTCCAAGACAGATGTTTAGTGTTCCTATTCAGGCTAGTATTGGTACAAGGGTTATTGCAAGGGAAACAATAAGCGCAATGAAGAAAGATGTACTTGCTAAGTGTTACGGAGGAGATGTAAGTAGAAAGAGAAAACTACTTGAAAAGCAAAAAGAAGGTAAGAAACGTATGAAGCAAGTTGGTAGTGTAGAAGTACCACAAGAAGCATTTTTAAGTGTTTTAAGTGTTGATAAGAAAGAATAAGACTAGTTTTTATTCTTTTTTTATGGAAATTTTTTTAACAGATTTTAAAAATTGGTAACAATTAATATCTAAAATTGTATTTAATTTATTACAAATGTAGTTTATAAGGTTCAAAAATGCTTTGCAATTTTCAAAATTTGTAAATTTGACAGCGTTTTTTATATATGGTAAATTTAGGAAGAAAGGAGAAAAAATAAAATGAATTACTATAATGAAATAAAGAGTATTCTAATAGATAATGCGATCGGAAGAAAAGTAAGAGAATACAAAAGTAATCAAAAGGATTTAGAAAGCTATTACAATGTAGGAAAACTTCTAGTTGAAGCACAAGGTGGAGAAGAAAGAGCAAAATATGGTAACGGACTTATTAAGGAATATTCTAAGAGGCTTACTAGTGAACTTGGGAAAGGTTATTCAATACAAAACTTAAAGAATATGAGAAGATTTTATCTTGTTGTAGAAAAAAGACAATCACTGATTGTCCAATTTAAATCTCTTAATATTTCTTGGACATTTATCATAAAGCTTTTAAAATTGAATGATATTAATGAGCTTTTGTATTACATTAATTGTATTAATAAAATGAATTTAACTACAAGAGAGTTAGATTCAAAATTAAAATCAAAAGAATATGAAAGACTTGATAGTAAAATTAGAGAAAAATTAGTGAAACAGGAAGAGGTTTCAGTAAAAGATAAAATACCAGACCCGATAGTGTTAGAAGGTCTAGAATCTAAAGAAAGACTAACTGAAAAAATAGTTCAGAAATGGTTAGACGAAAACCCAGCAAGTTTTTGTGAAGCTTTAGGTGAAGGATATTCATATATTAAAAGTCAGTATAAAATTAAAATAGGTTTAAACTATAACTACATTGATGTTCTTTTATTTAATTATATATCTAATTCGTTTATAGTGGTAGAGATAAAAGTAACAGAACTCAAAAAAGAACACATAGGTCAAATAGAAACATATATGAATTATGTTGATGCTAATTTAAAGAAAGAATTCCACAATAAAACAACTGGAATACTTTTAGTTAGAGAAAACAATAAATGGTTAATTAAATACATAAATAATAACGGGATAATCGTAAGAAACTATATATCAAATGAAGAACAAGTTAGTGAATGTTTGGGATGGTTAAAATGAATTACTATAATGAAATAAAAAATATACTAGTTGATAATGCTATTGGAAGAAAAGTAAGAGAATACAAAAGTAATCAAAAGGATTTAGAAAGCTATTACAATGTAGGAAAACTTCTAGTTGAAGCACAAGGTGGAGAAGAAAGAGCAAAATATGGTAACGGACTTATTAAGGAATATTCTAAGAGGCTTACTAGTGAACTTGGGAAAGGATATTCGGTTAGGTCTTTAACTGATATGAGAACGTTTTATTCTTTTTGCCAAAAACGGCAATCACTGATTGCCGAATTCAAGTTTCGCAATATTTCGTGGACATGTATTACAAAATTGTTAAAATTGGATGACATTAATGCAATATTCTATTATGTTAAATGTATTGGGGAAATGAATTTAACTACAAGAGAGTTAGATTCAAAATTAAAATTAAAAGAATATGAAAGACTTGATAGTAAAATTAAAGAAAAATTAATGAAGCAGGAAGAAGTTTCAGTAAAAGATAAAATACCAGACCCAATAGTGTTAGAAGGGTTAGAATATAAAGAAAAACTAACAGAAAAAATAGTTCAGAAATGGATAGACGAAAATCCAGCAAGTTTTTGTAAATCATTAGGCGAAGGTTATTCATACATAGAAAGTCAATATAAAATTAAAATAGGTTCAAACTATAACTATGTAGATATATTATTATTTAATTATATATCTAATTCATTTGTAGTAGTAGAAATAAAAGTAACAGAACTGAAAAAAGAACATATAGGTCAAATAGAAACTTATATGAACTATGTTGATGCTAATTTAAAGAAAGATTTTCATAATAAAACAACTGGTATACTTCTAGTAAGAGAAAACAATAAGTGGCTAATTAAATACATAAATAATGACGGAATATTAGTAAGAAACTACATAACAAGTGAAGAACAAGTTAGTGAATGTTTGGGATGGTTAAAATGAATTACTATAATGAAATAAAAAATATACTAGTTGATAATGCTATTGGAAGAAAAGTAAGAGAATACAAAAGTAATCAAAAGGATTTAGAAAGCTATTACAATGTAGGAAAACTTCTAGTTGAAGCACAAGGTGGAGAAGAAAGGGCCAAGTATGGTAATGAACTAATGAAAGAGTATTCTAAGAAACTCACAAATGAACTAGGAAAGGGATATTCTGTTAGAATGCTGCAAAAGATGAGACAATTTTATTTACTTACTCAAAGATCGCCGCCATTGGCGGCCAAATTCAAAAGCATTAATATTACATGGTCAAATATATGTGAAATAATGCAATTGAAAAATTTAGAAGAGATAGAGTATTACTTAAATTTATCAAACAAGTTGTGTTTAACAAAACTTGAATTAAGAACAAAAATCAAGTCAAAAGAATATGAAAGACTTGATAGTAAAATTAGAGAAAAATTAGTGAAACAGGAAGAAGTTTCAGTAAAAGATAAAATACCAGACCCAATAGTGTTAGAAGGGTTAGAATATAAAGAAAAACTTACAGAAAAAGTAGTTCAGAAATGGATAGACGAAAACCCAGCAAGTTTTTGTAAATCATTAGGTGAAGGCTATACTTATTGTGGTAGTCAATATAAAATTAAAATAGGTGCAAACTATAACTATATAGATGTTTTATTATTTAACGTAATGGATATGAATTATGTTGTGGTAGAAATAAAAGTGACTGAAATTAAAAAAGAACATATTGGACAAATACAAACATATATGAATTATATTGATATTAATTTAAAAAAAGAGTTTCATAATAAAACGACTGGAATACTTTTAGTAAGAGAGAATAATAAGTGGTTGATTAAATATATAAATGGGGATGATGTAACTATTAGAAATTTTATAACTAGTAGTGAATGTTAAAAGGAATATAATTAAAAAATAGTAAAACTTTTTTAAAAGGGGTGGAGTTTTTTTATTTAATTTGATAAAATAGATACGGAATAAAAGAGGTGGATTATGGATAATATAGTGTTTTTATGTTTGTTAGTATTTTTTGCTAGAATAGTTGATACTTCTTTAAGTACACTTGCTACTGTATTTATTGTAAAAGATAGAACAATGTTTGCAGTATTAATGAGTTTTATTCAAGTATTTGTATGGTTTCTTGTAGTAAGAGAAGCATTAAATTCAGCAGATAGTGCATTTTTATTAGCGCTTAGTTATAGTGCAGGATATGCATGTGGTGTAATGGTTGGAATGTATTTGAGTGATAAATACATAGTATCAAATGTTAGTGTTAATATTGTAGTAAAGCAAAAAAAGGAAGTAGTAGATGCATTAATTAATCATAATTTTGCAGTTAGTGTTAGTAGAGTTAAAGGAAAAGATTTAATAAGTAATAAATATATGATATTTGTTGCTACTACAAATAAAAAACTTCCTTTACTTAAAAAACTAGTTACTGAGATAGATAGTCATGCATTTATAGTAGTTAGTGAAAATAAGTATGTAGTTGGAGGTTACAAATAGTTAGGAGGGTTACTATGAAGGTAGATGATAACTTTATTAGAAATGTTAGAGAATCTAATGATATAGTAGATGTTATGGGTGGGTATTTACCTTTAGTACAAAAAGGAAAAAATTATTTTTGTGTATGTCCTTTTCATGATGATCATTCCCCTTCAATGAGTATTAGTAAAGAAAAACAAATATATAAGTGTTTTGTGTGTGGAGAAACAGGAAATGTTATTACTTTTGTAAAGGACTATTTAAGCATTTCATTTTTAGAAGCAGTTGAGGTACTTGCAAAAAGAAGTGGAATTAATTTTAAGTTAGATAAACCTAAAGTAAATGATAAATTTAAAGAAGATTATGAAATATATAGTATAGCACTTTCTTATTATAAAAATAATTTAAATACTAAAGAAGGAGAGAATGCTAGAAACTATCTTAAAAAACGAGGTATTACTAAAGAAGCAATTGATTACTTTGATATAGGTCTATCTCTTAATGGTGGTTTAGTTAATAGTTTAAGTAAAAAATATAATATAGGTAAACTAGAAAATATTGGACTTTCATCTAATAATAAGGATTTATTTATAAATAGAATAATGTTTACTATTAGAGATAACTTAGGTAATCCAGTAGGATTTTCTGGAAGAAAGTATGATGATAGTGATGCACCTAAATATATAAATACTAAAGAAACTGATATATTTAAAAAAGGTAATATTTTATTTAATTATTATAGGGCTAAAGATGAGATTAGAAGAAAAAAAGAGATTATTATTAGTGAAGGTCAGATGGAAGTTATTAGGTGTCATATAGTGGGTATTAATAACATAGTAGCGCTTATGGGAACTGCTTTTACTAAAGAACATTTATCTATTATAAAGAAAGAAAGAGTTAATGTTGTATTAAATCTAGATCAAGATGATGCTGGTAAACTTGCTACTATTAATATTGGTAAAACTTTAGTAGAAAATGGAATAAATCCTACTGTAATAGTTTTTAGTAAATATAAGGATACTGATGAATTAATACTTAATGAAGGAAAAGAAGCATTTATAAAAGCATATGATAACAGGGTTAATTTTGTTGATTTTGAACTTAATTATTTAAAAAAGAATGTTGATTTATCTAATACTCTTGAAGTGTCTAATTATATAAATGAAAGTATAAATGTTATTAATGAAATAAATGATGATGTATTAAGAGAGTTAAAAGTTAAGGAACTTAGTAAAGAGTTTGATATAAGTACTGAATTAATTAAAAGTAAACTACAGATGAAAGATAGTAATAAAGTTATTGTTAAAAAAAGTACTAAAAATGTAGTGAAAAAGAGATATAATGGGGATGATATGAGTGAACTTAGAATACTTCATTTGATGCTTAATTATCCTGAAGTTATAAGTATTTATGAAAGACAACTTGGGTATTTGAATGATGAAAATAGAAAGAATTTAGCAGATGCTATAATAAATTATAAAGAAAGTCATAAAATGTTTGACTATGCGGACTTTATATGTTACACTAATGTACGTGAAGACCTTACTAGAGTCATAAAAGAAGTTGAAAGTTATCCTCTTAATAATGTTGAAAGTATTAGTTATAGTAATGAGGAATTAGAGGACTATATTAATAAGGTTAAAAGGAAAAGAGTTAAGATGTTACAAAATGAGAGAACTCTTAAAATTAATGACAGCATTGATGTTAGTGAAAAGGAAGAACTAACTAATAAGTTTTTAGAAACAAAGAAGGAAGTGCTAAAATGGTAAGTGAAGGTAAAGAATTTAAGAAAGTTGTAAGTGATTTAGTTAAACTTGGTAAAAAGAAAGGGTATTTAACTGAAAAAGATATTATTGAAAAAACTATGTTATTAAATTTAAGTGATAGTGAATTAGAAGAATTATATAAAGAACTTAAAAATAATGATATAGAAATTAAGAGTGATAGTGAGAGTGGTGGCGAAGTAGAAGGAAAAACTACTAATATTAAAAGTGTTATTAATGAGTTAGTTGAAATTGGTAAGAAACAAGGTTTTTTAACTTATGAAGTTATTGCTAAAAAAACTAGTAATTTAGACTTGGATGCTAATAGTTTGGATGAGTTATATAATGCTCTTAACGAAAATAATATAGAAATTAGAAGTGAAGATGAGAGTGATTCTGATACTAATTTGTTAGAAGATGATCCTGAATTTAATATTGAACATATTGTTAACGAAAGTAAGGATATGAGTGTTAATGATAATGTTAGAATGTATTTAAAAGAAATAGGTAAAATTAGTTTACTTAGTTTAGATGAAGAACAAGAATTATCTAAAAGAATTGCTTCTGGTGATGAATATGCTAAGAAGATACTTGCTGAATCTAATTTGAGACTTGTTGTAAGTATTGCTAAACGTTATGTTGGACGTGGACTTTTATTTCTTGATTTAATTCAAGAAGGAAATATTGGACTTATGAAGGCAGTGGATAAGTTTGATTATGATAAAGGGTTTAAGTTTAGTACTTATGCAACTTGGTGGATTAGACAAGCTATTACTAGAGCACTTGCTGATCAGGCTAGAACTATAAGGGTTCCTGTACATATGGTTGAAACTATTAATAAACTTGCTAGAGTTGAAAGACAAATGGCTCTTGATTTAAATAGGGAACCTACTGATAGTGAACTTGCTAAAAAGATGAATCTTCCACTTGATAAAATTGTAGAAATAAGAAGAATTAGTCAAGATCCAGTTAGTTTAGAGACACCTATAGGTGAAGAGGATGATTCGCATTTAGGAGACTTTTTAGCTGATGAGAGAACTATGGGACCAGAAGAGTATACTGATTATACTATGCTTAAAGAGGAACTTAAACAAGTACTTGAAACTCTTACTAAGAGGGAAGAAGAAGTATTAGAACTTCGTTTTGGGCTTTATGATGGAACATGTCATACTCTTGAAGAGGTAGGTAAAAAGTTTGGCGTTACAAGAGAAAGAATTAGACAAATAGAAGCAAAAGCACTACGTAAGTTAAGACATCCATCACGTGCTAAAAAACTTAGGGATTTCTTAATTGAATAGGTTAAAGTGTATTTCTTCTTATATAAGTGATAATGAAAAAGTGCTTGATGTTGGATGTGATCAAGCACTTCTTAGTAAATTACTTGCTAGAAGAGGAGTGTATTCTATAGCGAGTGATATAAAAGCTAATATAATTATTAATGCTAAAAAAAATTTGAGTGATTTGGAAAAAAAGTATATTACATTTACTCTTAGTGATGGAGTACCAGAAGGAGTTGATCAAACAATTACTTTAGTACTTAGTGGAATGGGTACTTATACTATATTAGATATACTTAAAAATAGTAAAGTGTTTTTTAATAAAATTATAACTATATCTAATAATAATCATGATATATTAAGAAGTGAAATGATTAAGTTAGGTTATTATATTAAAGAAGAAGAAATAATTAAAGATAAGAGTAAATATTATAATTTAATAGTATTTGATAGAATAAAAAGAGAGTATTCTAAAGAAGAATTGTTAATTGGGTATAATCATAAAAATAAAGTGTTACTTAAAGAAAAGAATGAATATTTAATAAATAAGTATAATAAAATATTAAATAAAACTAATAATGAAAAACTAATAAATATAGTTAACATACTAGTTAATTATAAATATTAGTTTTTTTATTGGAAAAAAGTTAATGTATCTAAACTATTTGTTCTTAAATTATTAGTTTTCTTTTTAAAATTAGTTATGGGTCTTTCAAAAGATTTTATTTCTTTAATTTCTGCTTCTTTTGCTGATTCTTTAAGAGTATTTACTGTACTAAAGGCACTTTTTACATTTTTTATTATTGGGGTTACTTGTTTATAAATAGGAATTACTTTGTTAACGGTTCCAATAGTACTATTTAGTCCTCCAATTATTTTAGTTAAATTTAAACTAGACATATATACCACCTATTAATAGTATATTTAATTTGATAGAAATTAGTCACATATACTTGAATAATTTTAAAAATTAGTGTATTATTATTTTAGGATAGGAGAGTAAGTTTATGCTATTTTATATATATAAATTTATGCGTATATGGGGTTGGTTTGCAGTCGTAACATTACTTTTTTCATTATTAATAATGCTTACTTGTAGTAATATTTTTAAAGTTAGTGAAAAAAAGAAAGTTAGTTTATTAATACCTTTATATAATTTAATTATATTTTTAGATATTGTTAATATGAATAGGTTTTACTTTATACTTCTTTTGTTTCCTGTAGTTAATATACTAGTTATATATATTATGTTATATAGGTTAAGTATAGTTTTTCATACAACAAAAAGTTTTGCATTTGGGCTTATATTTTTACCAATTGTGTTTTTACCTATACTTAATTTTAGTGGTAACTTAGATAATAGAAGTAGTGATGAAATAGAACAAGAAGATTTAAAAAAAGAAACTATTAATTTACTTACTGAAAGTCAAATTGATTTATTAAATAGTGAAAGTGAGAGTACTCCTAAAGTAGATAATGTGTTTAAAAGTGAAATAGAAGAAATACCTGAAGCACCAGTATTTAAGGCTAATAAAATTAAATATAAAGAAATATTATTAAATGATGATAAAGAAAAAAAGATAGAAAAAGTAGAGCCTGTTATAGTAACTGAAGATATTAAGAAACCTAGTAGGTTTATTAGTGATAACTTAGATGAAATTAAGAAGCAAGAAGAGAATGATAATATAGAAATTATAGAGTTGTAGGTGAATATATGAAAAAGAAAATCTATATCAAATTAATATAATTAAAAACTAGTTTTATCTTTTAAGTTTATATTCGTTATGATATAATTAATTTGTGAGTAAGGATGTGATAATATGAAACAAAGAATAATTAGTGCAATAGTAGCAATAATTATTTGTACACCTATTGTTATAATAGGAAAGTTACCTTTCTTTATAGGTACTTCTATACTTGGATTAATTGGTTTTATGGAACTAATGAATGCTAAAGAGAAGGAGAAAAAGATACCTGTTGTTATGAAGATGATAGGGGTAGTACTTTTTGTACTTATTATGATGTATGAATGGGGTCATAAAAGGTTATCGTATACTTTAAGTGATTTACTTATATTTATAATTTTATTAACTATTATCCCTATTGTATTTTTTAATAAGAAAAAGGAATATGATATAAGTGATGCTACATTTTTGTTTGGAAGTATTATATTTTTAGGTGTAGCATTCAATAATTTTGTTACTATAAGAATGATGGATTTATATATATTTATCTATTTATTATTAATTACAATAATGAGTGATACTTTTGCTTATTTTGTTGGTAGAAAGTTTGGTAAACATAAGATGTGTCCTAGTGTTAGTCCTAATAAGACGTGGGAAGGATTTGTTGGAGGACTTATTATTTCTACAATAGTTAGTACATTATTTTATCACTTTTTAGTAGGTGAAGAAAGTATTTTGTTATTAATACTTATAACTATATTATTAAGTATTATAGGTGCTTTAGGAGACCTTGTGTTTAGTAGTATTAAAAGACACTTTGGTATTAAAGACTATGGTAATATTATGCCTGGACATGGTGGAGTATTAGATAGACTTGATAGTATATTATTTGTTATTTTAGCATTTAGTTATTTGAGTAAATTTTTATAAAGGAGAGAATATGAATTTTTTGTTAACATTATTTATTTTAATTATTATATTAGGTTTAATAGTATTTATTCATGAACTGGGACACTTTATTGCTGCTAAAAAAAGTGGGGTTCATGTTTATGAGTTTGCAATAGGTATGGGACCTAAAATATTTAGTTTTAAAAGAAAAAATGATCCTACAATATATAGTTTAAGACTTTTACCACTTGGTGGGTTTAATGCAATTGCTAGTACTATGGAAACTTGTGAAGGTGTTAAAGAAAGTGAAGTATTAGAAAATAAAAGTGGATTTAAAAGATTTGCTGTTCTTGTAATGGGTATAGTATTTAATTTTATTTTATCAATTATATTACTTTTTATAAATGGTCTTATTTATGGTAGTCCTGTAACTAGTCCTTATTTAGGTAATGTTTTAGAAGGAAGTGCTGCTGAACTTGGTGGACTTAAGGAAAATGATCTTATTTTGAAGATAAATAATAAGAAGGTTAATTCTTGGGATGATGTACTTCTTGAAACTAAGTTTGGGAAAGATTTAAAAACTTATACATTTTTAGTAAATAGAAATGGTGAAGAGTTAACTATTAATGTTAGTCCTACATATAAAGAAGTAGATGGAGAAAAGACAAAAGAGTTTGGTTTTAGTTCTAGTACTAGAAAAGAAAAAGGGTTTGTTAATGCCTTAAAATA
>ERZ791736.137-NODE-137-length-28891-cov-32.322722_pt1 | contig 28891 bp, 27 predicted proteins | sample MGYA00509940_ERZ791736 | MGnify/ENA primary metagenome ERZ791736 (study PRJEB30046, sample SAMN00792014) | human gut metagenome | study: EMG produced TPA metagenomics assembly of the A metagenome-wide association study of gut microbiota in type 2... | reverse complement strand
CTGAAGTGGTACATTTGAAAACGCTACAGGGGGTACATTCAATGTGATATAGTCATACGAGGCAAGGATTTCTTCAAGTCATCGGCAAAGCGTTTACGATATTGTGAAGAATGAAGTAGTCCATACACATAGTAGAAAATGTGTTCCTTGGTAATAGCGCGTGATCCTCCGAAACGATTACGGACTTCTTTCAAAATCCAGTCTGTTATACCATCGCGACGAATATAACGGTTGGTTTTTGCATCATCGAATAGTGTACCTTGCGGATTTTTGTTTTCTTCGTACCAATATAAAGGGAAACATTGGCTGTTGAACAAAAGCTGATAATCTGATAATATATCGGAAATAAAACATGAAAAATTTTTATCACCAATTCCTTTAACGCAGATAATAAGATTATCTGATTGAAACACTGTAGACTGAATGCCTGGACGTTCTATTAAATCCTTTCCATAATATATATATTGCCTACAGAATGGACGGTACATTCCTATTTCTAACTTTTGGGGGACATATGCTATCTCTTGACCTTTCATTGCTTTTAAACGTAACCCTGCAGTCCAACTGATTTTTGTTGGGTCATTAGTAATTTCATCTATAGGATATTTAATCTCTGAATTGTAATTACATACAAGCCTTTTAATATTATTCGTTGCCTTACATAAAGAAAAATTGTAAACCCAGCAATCTCTGCCAGTAGCGATATTTGGCCCATTTATAATAAAAATTGAATGGGAGTCCTTATTTAGTTTCTTTTCAGGAGCTAGTGGAATCAAACTATCGAAAACACCGTCACGCTGATTTATCCAATCAGCCTTATCGTTAGGTTTGATAATTTGCCAATCTAACTTCTGCGAGGAAATAGAACGGAAATCTTTTACCATTTTGAGTTTTTGCTCACGGGTAAGATAGTCGCCAATATCGTGATAATAGATGGTTGCCTTTTGTCCTTTCTTAGCCGGATTTTTGATAAGGAATGTGATTGCAATTGGAGTTCGCGAACCACTGCCAAAGATTTTACCACCTTCTTTGCGTGACAACTCACCAGAAGTGCGTTGATTTCCACGCAAATTCAATACATAAATGGACGTAAATTCTTCCTCAAGGCAGCGGCGCATTCCGTCTTGGCCTGTACCATCAAGCCATGCCCCATTACTTATAAAAGCTACCACTCCGCCTGCATCCTTTGGAATACGGTCTGATGCCCAACGGAATGCCTTGACATAACTATCATAGAGGGATTTGCTCAATGTAGCAGAACTTTTTGCTGCGTATGTTTCTGAGACACGGTTATCAAGATAAGGATATGATAAATTTTGCGCATTGTCATTGGCTGACTTCTGCCCAATAGAATACGGCGGATTCCCTACGATCACCCTCACGTGTGTAGCCATCTGTTTCTTTACTCGCTTGGAATTGTCCTGGAAGAACTCTGTGAAAAGCTCGTTATGCTTTTTCTCTGCCAACTGGAAGGTGTCCGTCAGGCAGATTCCGCTATATGGCAGGTAAGTTTTTCGATGTGTTATTTCATGGAATACCGATTCTATGTTCACATCCGCGATATAATAGGCCAGCAACACGATTTCATTGCAATGGATTTCGTTCAGATACTTGCGTTCCATATCCTCCGGGCGGATAAGACCGGACTGCAACAACCGTGTAATGAACGTGCCTGTGCCCACATACGGGTCAAGGATATGTACATTCTGTGCGGTCAGCGAAGTGTTGAACTCCGCCTTGAGAATATCATCCACAGAGCGGATGATGAAATCTACACACTCTACGGGCGTATAAACAATGCCCAATTTTTCCACTGTGAGCGGGAATGCGCCCTTAAAGAATTTCTCATATAAGTTCTTGATGATGGTCTGTTTGCCCTCCAAGTTATCAATGCCGCCAACATTCATGCGTACCGATTTGTAGAATTTATCCAATACCTCGGTATCCTTATCGAAAGCCTGCTCTTTCAAGAGGTCAATCATCCGCTGCATGGAACGGCTTACGGAATTATTATTCACGAATTGATAATCAGAGAACAAGGCATCAAAAACCGGACGGGTTATCATATGCTGCGCCAACATCTCAATGGCCTGTGCTACATCCACTGACGGATTCAAGTCGCGCTGCAAGCCCTTGAGGTATTCGTTGAATGCCTTTTTGTGTACTCCAGACTGAATAAGTTTGGATATGCGCTCAATGAATTTATGGGCGATAAGTCCGATTTCCTTTGCCCAGTTTTCCCAATAAAGGCGGTCGCCGCACTTTTCCACGAGCTTGGCATACATGCCGTCCTGTAACTCACCGAAACGAAGCTCCAACTGGCGGGCAATTTCCGCGTTTTCCATCTGCCGCGCTTCTTCTGTCCCTTCATTAAAATCAAGTCCTGGCCGGCCAATGGTGACGGATGGTGTATAGGTCTGCTTGTTTGGCTTCTGTTTATTGAGTGCAATTTTTTCAACAGTCGCCTGAAAACGGTCATCATGTGAACGGAGTGCATTCAGGATGTTCCACACCACATCAAAGGTTTTGCTGTTATCAAGTGCATCCTCAGCCGAAACATCAGACGGCACTACAATAGGGATAATGATATATCCGTATTTCTTCTCATCGGGCTGTCCCTTGTGGAAAGTACGCATCACACGACCTACCGACTGCACTACATCAACTTGCGAATTACGAGCAGAAAGGAATAATACGGCATCAAGCGACGGAACATCCACTCCTTCAGACAAACAGCGTACGTTGGTCACTACACGGCACTCGCGTTCATTTTCCGGTTCTTCTGCCAACCATTGAAGAATTCCATTGCGCTCTTGTGAGTTCATAGAGCCGTCAATATGTTTTGCGGTTATCGAAACGGTATGCGAAAGACTCTCCGCATCCAGATTTTTGTCGTACTTTTCCGATATTTGCGGCAGTACGGAAGCCACATATTTGGATGCGATGCCCGCCCTGCTTGCGCTCTTGTCAATGGAAGAACAGAACGCCACAGCACGGCGCATCATGTGTGGGTCGGTATCCCATGTGCGATGGTCATCACCCTGTATCATCTTTGAGAGGCCGTTGATTACACCGATAAGTTTGGACGTATCATCAAAATTCAGTTCGGTGGTCGTATCGGTGATGTCTCGCTTAATGTTATCGGGCACATCGTTTTCACCGACGGTAAGGACAAGCACCTTGTAATCGGTCAACAGCCCGTTCTGTACGGCATAGGAGAAATTTACACGGTAGAACTCTTTTCCATAAAGTGCTTCGTCGTCCATTGAACAGAGGATGCAATCCTTTTCAGAAGCCTTTACTTTGGCCGATTCACCATACAGGCGCGGCGTGGCGGTCATGTACAACCGTTTTCGACCTTTCACATTGTCATTTGAATGTATTTTAGTGAAATTGCTCTCGTCCTTATCAGACAGTTTTACACCCGTAGTGCGGTGTGCCTCGTCGCAGATAATGAAGTCGAACACGCCATATTCGCCGTTTGTTTCGGAAAGTATCTCCTGTTGTGCCTCTGACACGGCATCAATGGACTGGTAGGTGGAAAACACTACCACCAGTCCGTCATGGCTGCGGTACTTCTTCAGTTGCGAGGCGATGGACTTCGGATTAGTAGATGCCGGCACGGCAAGGTCTACCACACTGTCATCTGCATCATCATATTTGTTTTTCTGTATCTTACGTGAAGCCTTGGAATCCGAACAGATGCAGACCGCCTTTATGGGTTTTCCCGCATCAGCTGACCATGCGTTGAGTGACTGCCCCAGCAGGGCGATGGACGGAACCATGAACAACACCAGCCCCTTGCCATTCAACAACTGTTCGGCGATAAGCAACGAGGCATAGGTCTTTCCTGTACCACAGGCCATAATGAGCTTACCACGGTCGTTTCCCTCTGTAATATAATGCGTATATGCCTTGGAGATGGCATCAAGTTGATGCTTGCGCGGTTTTTTGCCTTCTACGAGTGCAGAGTTTCCCGTAAGACCATCCAACAGCTTTTGCCAATCCACTGGGGATGAATTCAGGTCGGCCATGCCGACACGTGTCACTGGCGGTTCCTGATTACGGATGGCTTCCTCGGCATTGCTCCCCCAATGACTGGTAGTAGAAATCCATACGCGATTGGAGAAACGGGTTGTTTGAAATGTAACCTCATTTGTAAATGTGCGGCTGGAGGTGGCAAGGAACGAATCCACGGCAGGCTTGTCTATTGTGGCATCCTCGGCATAACACTTGCACTGGATGGCCCAATAGTCGCCCATTTCTGTCTTTGCCACAAGGTCTATACCTGTGTCTGTACCTCCGAAATCCTTACGTCCCGGAAACTCCTCCCATAGCCAGACTTTTTCCAACTCGTTGTAACGTGGGTCTGTCAGCAACCATGAGCGCATCAGTCGCTCGAACTTTGTACCTTTCTCCTTTTCCGTGAATGATTCGGTACGGAATTTATGCAGTATCTCCTTGAAATTCATCTCTTGATAAGAGATAAATGCAAGTAAAATCACATTTGAAAATCAGTATGTTCTGTACCTATGAGAATTTGATTGGCTCAACAGGCGGATAGTTTTAATACAATTTATGGCATTATCAACAAGTTGTTTATGCTTATTCTTCAGTATTTTGTGTACCTTTGCATCATAACTATAACTCTTATCAAGAGATTCGGCTTTTTACTAAACAATTTTCATGTCTGTCCTGTTATAAGTCTTTCAGAATAAGTCCGTTCGCCTTATCCACCACATTCGTGTCAAGCGAAGCAAGATAGATGCGTGTCGTTTCTTCTGAATCGTGCCCCATACCTTCACTAATGACTGCAAGAGGGATATTTTTGCTTTTAGCGATACTTGCCCAGGCATGTCTTGCACAGTACATGCTCAACGGATGAGCCCAACCGACTAAACGGGCTATCTCTTTCAATGCAATGTTTACACGAGAGATGGCATTTCTGTACTGTATCCGTTCATCGGTACATCGGGTGATTATTGGCAATAGATATTGCATGTCAGAATAACTTTCATACTTATTTACAATCTCTCCCATACACTTTTCCCATTTAACGGTGAGTTGCCGGCTAGTTTTTTTTCTCCTGTATGTCAGAATACCATTTTTCAAATCCGATTTTCTCAGATATGCCATATCAACAAATGACATTCCACGGGTGTAGAACGAAAAAAGGAACATATCCCTTGCATAATCAAGATGCGGCTTCAATGTCAGATCAAGTTCCTTGATATATTTGATGACTTTTAGAGGAACAGCACGTTTCACTGTCTTGTCAATGCCTGTATAAACATGTCTAAACGGGTACTTCTGTTCAATCAGTTCTTTTTCCACGGCACGGTTATACACGGCACGCAAAATACGCATATAAAATGAAACTGTGTTGGGACAGATTTCTTTGCTTTTCAGCCATGCCTCATATAGCATCATCATATTGCTATCAATTTCACAAAGAAGGATATCTTGTCCATAGCGAAACTTCATGAAACTGTTCAATGCCGCTGTATAAGTTTCTGATGTCCGTATTTTGTTCAATAATTCTAATTGTTTGATGATGCCCTGCATAAAATTAAAAAATGACTGTTCATCCACCCTGTTTTGAAAGGCAACTATAATATCATTCGCTGTATATGTACTTTTTCGGTTATCCAGTTGGTGGATAATCATGTCCAGCCGTTTCAGGTCCCATTCCATGCGTTCCTGCAAGGAAAGGAGCAGATTGCTTCGCTCCGAACGACCGACAAAGATACAGCTTCCGGCTTCGTTCCATTCATCCGTAAATATCCGGTAATCCGTCTTTAGCTGACGGATTACACGGTTCTGGATAATCTGATAATAGATGGTTCCTTCCTTTCCCTCTATGGTGGAAGGTCTGAATTTCACTTTCACACTGGCCATAGGCTTAATTTTTAGGTTTGTCCGTAATTGATTTGTCCTTGATGGACTTCGCCTTGCTGTTCAGTTCTCTCGCGGCCTGTTCTTTCAGCCGTGCCTGCTCGGTCAGGGTGGCCTGTCTCCGTACCGCCTCCTCGTAGGCTTCCACGTCCTCACGCATCTGCCTGATCCGTTCGGTATCCCGCTTCGGTCCAAAGAGGTTTTCAAGGTCTACAAGCTGTTCGGGAGTAGCCTCTCCTTTCATCTTGACATAACGGAACTTCAGATCATTATCAGCCTGTGCATTGTCAGTTCTCACCGAAAAATAGAGAGCCACGGACAGGGCCATGATTGCCGCAAACATCACGGAAAAACTCCCAAGGATGTACGGGGATTCCAAGCTCAGGCTGAAATGATGATTGATGTTACTTGTCTTGACGGCATTCTTTCTGATTGTGTCATTGGTCTCACAAAACAGGGTTTCCACTTTCTCCTGGTTTTGCCGCTGTTCATTATGCATTTCCGACAAGACCTGTCCAAGTCTTTCCTGTGACGAGTTTTTCCTGTTCATGGAAACCAGATCGTTCTTGATGGCGGCAAGACCTTCGTACACGAGAGCCAACAATTTGCGAAATGTCTCATGGCCATTCCGGATTTCATTCAGCGCGGACTCATCCTGTGTATTATTAACTGTCGGGCTGTTGCCTTCTGGCAAGGGGACGGACAACCCGTTGATTTTGTTCTCTATTCTTTCCAGGCATCCGAAGATGCTCTCGATACATTCTTCCATTTTCATATTCCTGTAATTTTAATGTTCATGAATAATTTGAATGGGAAAGAACGGACTACAATCCGAATCCTTTCCTTTTTTGTCTCTTCTTCCTGCGTCTGCGCAAGAGTCCTTCCTGAGGTAACGGCTCTTCGGGAGCTGTACCGTTTGTAGAACTGAACAGTCCAAGTCCCGTACTTTCGAGAAGATGCCCTCCGTCCGGTATCCTTTGTAGTACCTTCCGTTCGGATTCTTGTTGTGTTCCCGAGGGCTTCCAACTCAACAAGGCATTCAGTTTGGCAAAGCTGAACTCCCGGCTGATTTGTGAAGCCTTGAAGGTCTGCCCGTCCTTGGTAAACCGGATTCCCTGTATGTCCTCCGGCCTTTTTATCTCTCTGGTACGCTTTACAAATTCCAGCCTGATGCCCCGGCGAAGCAGATAATCGTTGAACTCTTTCCATGTTCCAGAATGTTTCAAAGCTGCCTTGACGGCATTGAAGGTTTCGTATTTCACACGCTCCGAAGCATGGAGTTTCTCCACGTTGGTCTTGCCCTTGCCCTCGGCGTATGTCAGCCCGTACTTGTCCTTAAGCAGTTTCGTGGCGATTTCATTACGCTTGTAATCGCCTTGGGAAGAGATTACCTTTCCGTCATATCCGATGCGGTTATAGACCAGGTGGCAGTGCGGATTGTCCGTGTTATGGTGTCTTACCAGAATAAATTGAGTGTTTTTTATCCCCATCAGCTCCATGTATTCCCGGGCTATTTTAGCCATAAACTCATCCGTCAACAATGCCTTATCCTCAGGTTTGAAGCTCAATGCAATGTGTCCGACAGGCTGTTTGATCTTCGGATTAAGCTCACGCTGGTAGTTGAAACTGTCCGTTATATCCCGGATATTTCCAAGCAATACACCGTCTGAGTCGATGATTTCCGCATTGTTCTTGCCCATCACGTAGCGGACACAGCCGCCGAAGGATTTCCCTTTCTTGATCTTGCCAATCATGACGGCCTCCTTTCTCCGTGCCTATACTGGACTATAATCTCCTTGAGCTTCAGCAGGAGTTCCGTCACCGTCTTTTGGGTACGGTGGAATCCTGCCTGATGGGACAGACGGGTCAGTTGGTTCAGATTGTTCGCCATACCCGTAAGACTACGTATGACGGCAGTTTCCTCGGCAGAGTGTCTGGCTGTTATCGTCGTCTCAAATGCTGATACGCGAAGAAATTCCGCCAGCGTGAGGTTGGCCTGTCTGCTGCGCCGGCATAGTCGCTCATAGTCTATCTTGGAGAATTTCACTGTAACGGCTTTGCTGAGTTTGCACACTCCGCTTACCCGGGGACGTCCCCTCGGTCTGTTATTCTTTCTGTCATTCATATTTTCTTCCTTTGATTTCTGATTATTCTTTTTCACAATCTGCGACCACCGGGAGCGGATTGCCTCCACTCTTCGGGAGTGGAGCGAGGTTTTTCGGGATGCCCGAAAGATAACCTCGCTAACTCCCAAAACTGAAGTTTTGTCCATTACCCCCTCAGGTCGGCTACTGACTGTCTGAATACTGTAATGACTGTAGTCAGTAAGCAAGTCTGTCATTCCGGGAAATGTCACAGCTTTCTCCACTGCTCGAAGTCTTCCGAATAGATTTCAAGATGCTGCCGGGCGATGTTCTCAAGCAGTCCGGAAACACTCATTTTGCGTCCTCCCAACCTGCGGACAAACTCGTCCAGCCTGTCACGTACCTCACCACTTACGAACACGGGCTTGCGGTCTTCGATTCTCGGCACCTGAAGAAAAGCTTTCCGGTATTCGTCCAGAGAAAGTTTCCTCTGCCTGCTGCTTATACGACGTTGAGACGAGAGAACTGCTTCCTCTTTTCCGGTTGATGGTTGTTGGAACTCGGATGTGGTGTCGGTCTGTTCTACCGTGCCTTCTGACTTCTCTTTTCCGGTATCATTCAAGGATGATTCCATGGCAGTTTCAATGCTGCCATCTGACGGGAGTATGAATGACATGTCCGTACCTGTCATGACCTCCCATTCTTCTTTGGTCAATTTCTTTTTTGTTACCATACATTTTTAATTTTAATCGGTTTACTCACTGGTCTCGGTGCGCACCTTGACTCGTTGTCGTGAGCAAAGGAAATGTGTATAGTAAACAGAATCAAGCAAATGGAGATACCGTGGCAATTATGTTACCCTATGCACAATATAGATTGGGCGGTCGGTGCTGCCTGCCGTGATTTGCCGGAGTGATTCTTCCATACCGGATTATTCAAGCGGATTCCGTTTATAAAGAAGGCTCATTGTATGCAGTTGATATGTAACATGATGTCATTCCGGGCAACGCATCGTCACCGGTCTGAAAATCCATTGCAGTGTGATTCCTACTGCTTTTATTTGCAGTGGGAACAGGGAAAACGGTCACGTTTCCAGCCGAGAATAGGACAATGATACATGATGGAATATCGGCTGTAAAAGACCTATTCTGTTCCGGATTTTTGAATATATGTTTAACTGAAAATAATGTAGACAATGGAAATCATCAGCTTTGAAAAAAGGACTTTCGAGGAGATTGCCGCCAAGCTGGATCGTTTCGTGCAGCGGGTGGAAAGTCTGTGCCGTGAACATGGCGGAAAGAAAACAAGTGAATGGATGGACAACCACGAGGTCTGCCGCAGGTTACGTATCAGTCCGAGAACCTTGCAGACTCTGAGGGATAACGGAACGCTTGCCTTTACCAAAATTGGGAACCGGACTTACTACCGTCCTGACGATGTAGAGCGAGTAGTCGGTAATGTGGAGGAGAAACGTAAGGAAGCCCGCTGGAAAGGGAAGACTATTTGAGTGAGTTTCAAGAATAATGTATAACCCAATATCAAACGCGTATGAGTAATGAAATCAGAGAAAAGGACCACGAGTGGGTAAAAACGTTCCACTCGAATTTCGACAGGCTGTTAGCCCTGCTTGAAAAGTTATTGGAAAAGCGGCAACCGTCTGCCTATGGCGATGAACTGCTGACGGACAAGGAAGTGGCGTACCTGCTGAAAGTGAGCCGGAGAACCTTGCAGGACTACCGAAACAACGGTATTCTGCCTTACACACAGGTAGGCGGCAAGATTCTCTACCGGGCTTCCGACATAGAAAAGACACTGATGAAAGGGTACAAGGAAGCGTACAGATACAAAAGAAGCTGATACGCCAAACACTCCACAAAGGACACGTAGGGATTTTGATTTTTCTGGAGGGAGCGCAGTTTGCCGCCTGCCCATTTAATTTGTGTTTCTAAAAATCAAGCCTTTCCAAAATGATAAAAAAACAGCATATAGTATTAGGCCCTATTTGAACCAATCTATATGCTGTTTTATATTTTTCTTCTGACTTTTCCGTCAGTCGCTTGTTTCCGCTGCCGTCGGCGTCCATTGTACAGACGTGAAAGGGAAAAGGTTTTCGGGCTGAATACGCTCTGAAAGAGGAAGATTCAGCCCGAAACGGCATGGCCGCCAGACCTTTTCGCTTTCAATAGAGTCTGTACTAACTTCTATGGACGGCGAGGAAATGGGCGACTGATAGAAAATAAGATATTAACCATGAGTATATTCCAATATGATTGCTTATATTTGTTTTCAGTATTTTGATGAACCTAAAGAATTTATTTTATGGAAATAAGGGAAGCAATTATTCATGCGCTCGATGGTGATGCTATATTATTCATTGGATCAGGTTTTTCTCTTGGAGCGACTAATGAAAAAAATGATAAATTTAAGACCGCGACTCCACTTGCACATAAACTATTAAAGGAGTGTGAGTTTGAAGAAAAAGATTTTATTAACGATTTAGGTATAGCATCACGAATTTATCAAGACACCAAAGGCGAAATAGATTTGGTGGAATTTTTGCGTAAAGAATATACAGCAATAGACGTTACTTCTGAGCAGGAATTTATTGCCCAAATTAATTGGCAACGCGTTTATACAACTAATTATGATAATGTTTTTGAATTGGCTTGTGAAAAAACAAAAAAGAGAATACAATCTGTTATATTATCTGATAGACCAAATGATTATAAAAATAAATCAAATATTTGTATACACATTAATGGGGATATCAAACGTCTTACCCAAGAAAAGCTTAATAATGAGTTTAAGCTGACAAATATTAGTTATTTGACAGAAGATTTTAATAAGAGTGAATGGTCAACTCTTTTTAGAAGCGATCTACTAACTGCAAAATCAATATTTTTTATAGGATATTCTATGCAGTATGATTTGGATTTACAACGTATAGTTTTTTCAACGCCAGATTTAATTGCAAAAACCTTCTTCATAATAGGAGAGCAAGCATCAAAAGCAGAACAGATGCTTATTAAAACATTCGGACAGCCCTTTCCTATTGGCGTAAAAAATTTCACAGTACGAATAAATGACATCAAGAATGATCATATACATATAACCAAAATTCCCGATTGTTATCTATGCTTTAATCAACCTAAAATAAAAGAGTCACCCTCTTCAATATTAGATAATGACGAGTTTAATTTCTTAGTTTATGGGGAATACGATATAAATAAATTGTATTACTCTACTATAAATCCCAAAGACTTTGTCTATGCCATATGCAGAAGTAAACATGAAGAAGTTCTTAAACTAATTAAAAATGGCGAACAAAATATTCTTATACATTCAGATTTAGGCAATGGAAAAAGCATTTTCATTGCAACATTAATTGCTTTCTTATCCAAAGCGGGTTATAATGTATTAAAATTTAACAAGTATTACACTTCGTATAATCGCGAAATAGAACAAATTTGCCAGAAAGATGGAAAATATATACTCGTTTTCGATGACTACATGTCTCATATAGATTATTTGAAAGAATTAAAAATACATAGAACAAATCAAATTTTGATTCTTTCAGAGCGTAGCGCAATGAATGACATCTATTATAATGATTTATGCGATTTGTTTGGAGGTTTTCACAATATTGATCTTAATAGACTGGATTATAATGAAATTAAGCAATTCGTTAACATATTAAATCATTATGGATTTTGGAATAAATTTTCTGCAGAACGAATTGACAAGAAAGAGGATTTTATTAGAACAGAATGTAAAGGGCAAATTAAAAACATCATACTCAAACTGCTTAATTCAAAAAACATCTTAGATAGTTTCCAAAAATTAATTGCATCAATAAGAACAAAAAAAGGCTATTATGAAGCCATACTTTTTATACTTATTGCTCGAGTTTCAAAATTAGATCTTGACTTAGAAGATTTAGCATATAGCTTAAATATGTCTCAATTAAATAGTCCAAGTTTTCAGAAAGATCCCTTTGTCAGGGAATTTGTTGATTTTGATACTTATACTATAAAATCCAAATCTTCAATAATCTCCCAAGTGTTATTACAACAAATTTTTGATTCAACAATTGTTGTGGATGTAATGCTATCTATTTTCCGAAATCTTAGTGAACACCGTCATAATGAAAAAGTAAGAAGAATTTTAAGAAGTATGATGATGTTTACAAATATACAACAAGCTCTAAATAAAGAGGACACTAATTACAAATATAATATATTAAGGTATTATGAAAATATAAAATCCCTTCCTTCATGTGATAAGAATCCTCATTTTTGGCTACAATATGCAATAGTAAAATTATCAGAACATGATTATGAGCAAGCGCAAATATACTTTAATGTAGCTTATTCCTTTGCTAAAAGGATTGATAATTTTGACACATATCAAATAGATAATCATTATGCTCGTTTCATACTAGAAAATGAGATAACGTTAGGGACAAAGGAAACATGTATGGAAGCGTTTCTTCATGCACATTCTATATTAATGGATCCTAAACACAAAATAGAGGTTAGATACTATCCCTACCGTGTAGCACAAAATTATTACCCATTTTACGAACGCTTTTACAAGTTATTAAATGATCATGAACAAAAAATATTTATACAATCTTGTTGTGACATACTAAAAAGGCTAAAATCTTATTTAAGAAATACCACAACCGCCTCTGAACGTGCAGATGTGAAAAAGGCTGAGCAAAATTTAACTCGAATTCTAAAGGAATTAAACATATCTTACAAATCCGAAGTTTAAAATTCAAACGGATATAATAAAGTGTGTCTGTAAAGTTAATAATTTCTTCTTACTTTACTTGACACACTTTAGTTATATGTTCTTGATTAACAACTTATATAATATGTATCCGATATATATATATTTATTGTGTCCTATTTTTTATTAATTTATCCATATCCTCCGAAATCTTGTCATCTGTAACTTTTGCGTATCCTTGTGTCGTTCTGATATTTGTATGTCCCATCATTTTGGATATGCTTTCCATAGGAACTCCGGCAGAAACCATCATGGTACCGAAAGTATGACGGCTTTGATGGTATGACAAGTTATGCTTGAATTGAAGCGAAAATCCCAATTCATGTATCTCAAACCAAATCATACTCCGTATGGGTAACGGGAAAATGGGTTTACTGTCATCTGTCGTATTATACAAGGAAATTATCTGCTCTGCTACCGGATGCAATGGTATAAATGACTCAACGCTTGTTTTCTTGCGGTATGTTCTGATATATTTCCGTCCTTCCGCAGTTGTACCTATATGATGCGGATAGAGATTGCGTACATCAACGTAAGCCAAACCGCAAAAACATGAAAATATAAAGGTTCTTCTTGCAAGTTCCTGTAATGGATCCTGTTTCGGGTTACTCATTATCTCCTGAAGCTGGTTCTTGCTTATATACATTAGTTTTGTAGGTGCCTTCTTTTCATATTTTATATCATCCAAAGGATTATATCTTAAGATTCCATTGTCAACGGCAAGATAAACCAGACGTTTCAGCCAGCAAAGACAATGGTTACGATATGATGGCTTATGAGGGTAATTTGTTTTCAGATACAAAATGAAATTGGTGCCAAACTCTTCGGTAATATCTGTAAAAAGCATGTCTTCTTTGCCCAGAGAACGGATGTATTCCCCCAGATAGTAATGATACATTTTTGATTGCCTGTAACTGGAGGTTGAATCTATTTGAATGGAACGAATTTTCAGATTTTCCCGTTCCACCTCCCCTGCCTGTAATATGTACTTCGGGATGTCGACCGCTCCTGTCATGGCTGTTTTCAGCAGCTCTGCGCTGATGACACCATTTACTTTCAACAGTTCAGCATAAGTTTCATCTATTCGTTTTTTATACTCGCAAAGCATCCCGTTCAGTCTGTTGTTCTTGACTTCCCCTTTCTTGCTGTTCCACTCTTCCGGCTGGCAATACAACCCGGTCGATAATACAACAGCCTTTCCGTCTATTGTAATACGACACACGATTGATGTAGTCCCGTCAGATTTGACTTTACTGCGGTTTATATAATACAGTTGCTTATATGTACTTCTCATGATTCTTTCATTCTTGATTTATAATACCAGTTTCATATCACTCGTCGCCTCGATGAACTTGTCCATATCCTCGAAAAGTTTTTTAGGAGTTACCCTTGCATAAAGCTGAGTAGTTGTCAGATTGGTATGCCCCAGCATTTTGCTGATTGTTTCAATAGGAACACTAGCTTCAAGGGTTATCAGACTTCCGAAGGTATGCCTTCCCATATGATACACCAAATCACAGCTTATGCCAGCCAGATCCCGCAAACCTTTCATGTGGCGTCTCATATTGGGATGGTGTATCATAGGGAAAAGCTCTTTCCTGTCATCCGAACGATATTTTTCTATAAGAGAGATAGCCTCCGGCAGCAATTTGACGCGGGCCAGATATTCATTCTTCTTTCTCAGGTACTTTAACCATAAGTCGCCTTTATCGTCCTTGTATATATTATCTCTAGTGATTGAAACTGCATCCGCATACGGAACTCCTGTATAACAGGCAAAGAGAAACAAATCTCTGGCTATATTATGAGTGATTCTTTCCGGTGGTATCACAACATCACGAATCTTTTCAAAATCCTCACGACTCAAGGCCCGTGGTGGTTTCCGGTTCTCTTGGGGTAGTTTGAAATTCACAAAATAACGCTTCTCCGCATGTCCTTCCTTGAATGCCATCCGGCAGATTTTCTTCAGGATTGCCAGATAATGTCTTGCCGTATCTACCGCAAGTCCTTTGTCCTTCAGTATATAATCCTGAAACTCCCATGGGATGTGTTCATTCAATTGTCCAAAAGCGACATCACTTGTCTTGAATCGTTTTTGAATAAATTCGCCAAGATACCTGCGGGTGTAAATGTATGTTGACATGGAACTTTTAGCTACATCAATACCGATTCTTGAGCGCATATCCTCTATATGTATATCAAGCCGTTTCAACAGAGTCATCTGAGTTTTTACACTTCCCTGTAAAAGCTCTTTTACGGCAGTCGCGTCAAAATCAATCTTACGTTCTACAAGTGAATCAAATGCAGAATTGACAGAAAGCAAGAGTCGGTCAATTTTTGCATTAATATCAACGGCTTCTTTACTCTTTCCATTCAGTCGGCTTTCTCTTGGATTCCATAACTCCGGAGTACATGACAGCTTACAACTGAATTGCGCCATCGTGTTGTTTACCGTTATTCTACCCATTATCGGAGCCTTTCCGAATTTGTCAAGACCGCTCTTTTTCAGGTAGAGCAACACCTTGAATTTTTCTACTTTCATACGCTTATTTTTTAATGGCAAAATTACCTATTTTATAAGCGTCCTTTGATATGCAAAATACTGACATACAGTGAATAATAGGCTCTGTGACAGTTTCTTTATTGTTCAGTCTGTTACCTATTCGGTTCAGGTAACTGGGCAGCTAACATTCTGGTAACTGAACATCTGCAATATCCTGTCCATTTTTGCTTTCCCTTATCTCAGCAAAAAACGGAACTTTTGCTCATATTCAACCGATTACGTTTTCCTTTCTCATCCCTTCATCTGCTTGCTTCCTGTATTCTGTTCCACTGCTTTAGGCACTCGTATGCGGTGCGGTCATCCAAATCTCTTTAGGTACAGACATTTACATAGTATCGAAGATGTTGACGCATAAGAATGTCACCACCACTCAAATCTATGCTGATTTGGTAAATTCCAAGAAGCGAGAGACGGCGAATAAGATTTCGTTGAAATAATGTGATAGAACAAGTCATACCTGATAAATTTATCGGGTATAACTTGTTTTTCTGTAATGAATATACTATAAATTGATGAATATTAAATATTATTCATTTGTTATTATATAACTTTTGTAAAGTCGGATTCACAAACTCCACTTTCGCTTCTCTTTTATACAAGTAGAGCACATTATACCAATCTCGGAAGAAAGGATCTAAAATTTCATGATATGAATAACTTTTATCTGACCTCATTTTTCTTTCCTCGAAAGACAATTCCTTCACTAAATTATCAAAATCTGCCAGATTTCGGAAAGTCTTATCATATATATATGGTTCATCAACAACTTCTTTCACTTCTGATAATTGCTTTATCATTTCTTTGTGGCGATCATAATAATGAAAGTTATCTGCAAAATGAAAATAATTACCAACCTCGAGTCCTAGAATTGTAGCCATATATTCCTGCATGAAAGTATAGTTGAAAATATTCACTGCACTTGCGCCCCAAATTATATCATTTGAACGCATTTTCACAATAACATCCAATTTATTAGAATTTGGCTGCTTTATAAAATGAAGTTCCCGAGTACATGGAATATCCAATGTCTTTTTCAAACAGCCTTCTGTATCAAAGTCGTCCTTCATAATATCACCCATAGAGATGATTGCACGCCTTGTCGACATTTCCGCACTAAAACACTCCACAATATATCTCAGCTGATCGATTTCTGCACTAGAAGCATCTACTGTTTCTGTAACTTTATAGTCTGTCGTTGAACCATTGAAATGACGAAGGCGAGGACCATAAGCACCACGAGCGAACACTTGGTCATCAGAAAAATCCCGCATACGTTTCAAATAGTAGGTAATATAATCAAGATCATTACGACCAGAAGCTATCCATAAGGATTCTGCATACGGTAAAGTTTTACACCATTTACGGCAAGGAATGGTAACGATTCTCGCTGTTGGCTCAGTAATTTTGAAGAAGAATGGCTCAGGAAGTTCATAACAAATATTATCCCTGGTTTCTCTTTTTACACCGTATTTACAAAGTAAATTTGATGCGCCAATCAAAAAAGAGTTAATTCCTTTATATTCTTCAGCAAACATAACCCGTTTATTTTATCATTTATACCCCACTTGTTTGGAAACTGATATTTTATCTCTCTAGAGGCCGGCTTATAATGTTGCTTAATCCTAACATTACCTATTTGCAATTCCGGCATTTTCACACGTAGAAACTTATCTGTTTCGCAGAAACAATTCTGTAAGTCTATCAAAGTCGGCTCATGTCCAGGAAGAGGTTTAAAATTATCATAACCATATCTTTTTCTCAACTCATCAAGATGCTGTTGGATGTAAAAAATAGCATCTTCATAATTACGTCCATAGCTGATAAAGCACTTCTTAATGCCTCTAATAGCTCCAATTCCTGCTTTTACAAAAGAATTTTCACTGAAATTGACGTACGGTGTATAGTTGAAATCAATGGCATATTGATAAGCAAGGAAACCACCAATGAATGTACAGCTTTTCAATAAATTAAAAACTTCTTCCAGCGTTTTTGCTTTTAACACCTTATTTATAACTCCCTCACCAATGAATTCTTTTTCAACCATAGTCAACCACTTCTCATGCTTGAATTTTAGATAGTCATATTTTCTATCCGAACCAGTCATCATGTATGCGTTGTTGAATACGGGAAAATTGTTTCTGCGAAGCGATAACAGATAGCTGATTCGATTTACATAAAAATGATTCATGGTGATATCTCCATACTCTTTACAGAGATATTCCCATGTTTCAATCTTATTGAATATTTTAAAAACCAGCACTCGAAGAATCACATCTTCAGGGGTGTAAAGTTCTAAATCTTTATAGATAACATCACGAATAAGATATTGACTTACACGGTCACAAGCTCGATATACATTAGTAAACTTATACTCACGAAGTATAGGGTCTTGCGTAAGGACCTCCTTCCCCTCGCATTTACGCCAGAAGATATTCATCCGTTCCTGCATGAAATAAAAATAATAGCGAAGAACGTTGTCATTGGGTATTATCTCATTACTTCGCTTCATAGCTTAGGCATTGGATATGGTTTAAATGGGAATTCTTGCCAATTTATAGGATCCCCATGAATTCCGACTTTATAGTTTGATTGCAACCAATCTACGAACTTCTTTACTGTCTTTTCGTCTACATGGTAACATTCTATATCCCTAACCGTGCTTGCCATACATTTGAATTCATCAGGCAGCTCAGGTGCATTTGCCCCAAAATAATAAAAGTTTCTCGAAATTAAAACATTCTTTCCACGTATATCACGTCCATATTGTTCAGTGTCTTTAGGATTCTTTCCTTCTACAGTATGAGCACACCGTTCCTGTATAACCTCTCCTGTTTGGGGATTAGTATGGTAAACATTATCTCCATACATTTGTATTACCGAACCATTGAAAATTGGTTTCTTACACTGAAAATTTGGATTACCCCAATATTGATCGAAGGTAATAATTTCCTCTACTTTCATAGCAAAGATAAGGTGTTCAATATATTTATGAAGCGCACGGCCTCCTGTCGCAATGACCCAATCACCAATCTCTAAATTACTACTGCTACGGAGTCTGCCTTTACAAGTAGCCAAGGTCATAACCCCCCAAAAAGGATTCGGGGCAAAACCAAAATCATGGTCCATTTTATAACTATAACATTTCATAATCTTAATTGCATTTTATATAAATCATTGGATATGAACCAGCCGTAGCCGGTGAACTATCAAAATTCTCAAATGGAACATTACCTCCGTTTATAACATTTGAAAGTTTATCAAGCGAGTTCCAGCCAATAAGAGTATTGCCATATTTCTCGAAGGCTCCAGGCAAAGGAACCTTTTCCTTACAACCATAATTATAAATACCAACAATACGTTTACCCATCTTATTAGCTTGTTCTATCTCATAGTTTACCCATGCACGTTCATGCGTGTGTTCACCAATGATTACAATAAAAGTACCAGCCCAATTAATCCTCATTTTAAGATATCGAGCTATAACGGCATCCGAAACCTGTTTCCCTTTCTTATTACGAATTATTCCTCCTTCATCTTCTTTAGCAGCACTATTTCGAACAATACAACCATTTGCTGCAAGGCGTTCTTGTAGTTCCCGAGTTCGTTGGACATCACCACTATAATGGCTTATGAAAACATTATGTAAATCTGCCATATTATTTTTGTTTTATAACATTTTTCATTCCCTTGATAATAAGCCTTATAACTTCAAATACATTTGTTGAGCATAGAAGGCGCCTATTTTCTTCATAATCCAATCCATTATTCAAAGATTCGTATGTATCATCTTTTATAGAATCAATTATCTCCTTTCGACCTATAACACTACTGGATATAAGGGCAGCCTCACCTCCAAAACCGCCAAGAAGGTATATTGGTTTTCCTGTTGCATGTGCTTTAATATATTCCTCTAAAATACCTGGGTTTGACGTTAGAGAGCCTTTCGTTTTTCCACCAACGATTATGAATGCTCTAGCTTCACGACAACGGACATCACGCATGTGTGATAAAGAATTAATAATTTGCTTTTTTCCCTCTTCATCTTGTGTAGAGGGTATTGACTTTTTCTGTTCCTCGCTAATCCCATCAGGATAAATTTGTTGAGCACAGAGATGACAGTGCTTTAAGTATGCCATGTCATTATCAGATAAGACATTCATATATGGCCATGCATAATAATTATAGATATAGACTTCATCTTCTGGCACATCTTCACCCTTGCTTTCTACCTTAATTTTACCATACTTCTCTGATATTTGACTGAATAAATTAACATATCCATCTTGAGCTCCACTACCTCCATAGAGAATCTTACCACCTGCATTCAAAATATACCTTGATATTTCAACTACAATATCTCTTAGCAAGATCTCGTCTGGACGATTCTCATTTGTATTGGACACAGAGACAGATATCAATTCTCCATCTAGAAGTAAACCTTCCTTTTCCAAAGGCGTGATGAATTTCTTTTTCGTACTATTAAGTATTCTCCTTTCTTCTTCACTTACAGGAGGCTCTGGATACAGCACATTATTTTTCCTTAGCACATACATATCCAAAAGTTCTGGCTGATAACTTAAAATATCAAAATCATCATTATTTCCTTCCCTTACTATTTTGGTCAAATAATTCTTTTGGTACTCATATCTTAAACCTGTGCGCAACAAGAGGTTAATAGCCGTATCCAAGTTTTCATCTTTTAGCCGGATGCTTGGGACATTCCCCATATAAGGAAATGTTCTTGTTATCACATCACTATGCATATCCACTACAACTATTGGAACACCGTATTTCTTAGCACATAGAATTTCTTTCTGACACCATTGACGAGTACCATAAGCATCCGAATCTAGAACCATTAAGAGTGAACTTTTGACATTTTCCCTTATCTGAGTTTCAAAATCTACTCCTTCAATAATGTCATTTTTGTCAAAGAAACTGTCTAATTTTGTTTTAGAACGAATACTATTTCTAAGATTCTCAGCAATTGCTAGTCCGTCTCTTTTGGCATGACTTATAAACAACTTCAATTTGCCATGAGGCATGTCTTTCATATATCGAATAAGGCAATCATATATATGAGAAGAAACTTCATCCCAACCTGCAATGATATCGTCATTCGGCGGGAGAATCATTTGATCCTTGTTAATAAAACTAAGATCTGTAGCATATCCAAATTGTTTCACACAGTATAATATAGCAGGAGCACCACCTTCTATTTTTTTCTTCAATTCAAGAATATAATTTCGCCATTTTGTATCTCCCAAATATACAGCCATATCAGCAAAGAAGAATATGGCGTTCTTCTCGCTTTGTTTAAAATCGATGGGCTTTATTTCCCCATTTTCATCATTTGAGATAAGATAAACAGGAATATCCAAGCCATCCGATAGTGGCTTTTCTACATCACGACATAGCAAAGTGTAGAATTTATTAAAGATTTCTGTTGCCTGTCTGTTATTTTTATCTATAAGCAAATAAACGCTTAACGGTGTTTGCATATTTCTTTTTTTATTTTGTTGATGTCACTTTTAATAATAACAATATTTCTATTTTTTGCTACATCTAATTCGTATCTTACCCATTTTGACTGCATTACCATTGGAGTTTCAATGAGAAGGAGTGCATCAGCAGATAGGAGTTCTTGTTCTACACGACTTTGCTTATCCACACTATCATTATCAATTATGTCTATATAACAAGAATCACAATTTTTATACAGTTCTTTCACCTTCAACAAAAGAGATGTATCAAGATAACCATCTTTCAATGTATAACTTACAAATAGCCTCATATTATTGATCCCAATCTAATACATTCCATAAGGGACTTTGTATATCATAGTAATTTTTCATCCTATTTTCTAATACAAGTCTATCGGGAGATGATTTAAGAGTTTGAGCAATGAACTCATTTAGTGATTTTGTACCCCTTAATATTTGAATAACTTGTAAATATTCAGGTAAAAATGATTTTGATAAATCTCGTAATGTAAGACCGACCAAAACTTTATTATCATACGCATATCCAATTTCCCAAGGCACCCACTTGGATTCTAGAGAGTTTTGGGAAATAATACATAACAGATGTGTACTTCGTTTTAAACCAACTTTTATTGCATTGACTACCGAATAAGGATTACTCCTATCTATATTTTGATCATATTCATCAAAATATACATCCAGTCCTGCAGCCATTAAATAGTCTGCTATCTTTTTTGCATCAGAAGAATCTTTCTTCTGATGACTAATGAAAATACATATACTGTTTAGATGGTCATAAGACTCATTCAAGTAAAATCTATTTAGCCCTAACATTTCTTTTTCTTTTAATAACAAATATAGCCATATTTCCGTAGACTGAAGAAATTTGAATATTAAATTAGTCTATTGACATAGCAAAAAATTTTCAAAATTAGCCTCTTAGGTGACTCTGACGATGAAATAACTATTTAAAACGATAAAATCTTCAAGAGGGACTTGTAATTTTTTACTATAAATTCAACAACTTCAATCTGAATGAAACGACAGAGGTCCTCTTTGAGTATCTTTTGAGACCTTCTTTTTTATTCTATTGTGGCATAGATGGCATAGAAATAAGTACCATATTGAGGACAAATGCTGCCACTTTCTTGGATTTATAACATGGTATCTACGAAATGACATATATTTGCGCACAAACAATTAGCAAATATCACTATGAATCAGAAAAGTATAGAACATATAGCACTCTATTCACTTGTATTGGTAGGTACTCTTGTCGTTGGCGTTTTAGTTCGTCAGTTTGTTTTATCCAGAGGTGTTGACGATTTCAGTAGTATTGTCGCATTTTTTGCAACAGTAATTGTCTTGATGGCAATCTATGCCAGTTTACAGACAACTTTCAATCAGTTTCTGCTGCCACGCATAGAAGCGTTTCTATTGCGTTTCTCTGCTTTCAAACGATGAAAAATCACAATGACACCGTTTCTGTTCCGGAAGTCTCTACAAGCAAAGATTCAAACCAGGCTACGTCTGATGTCATTGAACCTGTTCTTACTGCTGAAGAAACAATCTCTGAACCTTCAGAATATGAAGTCATGCGAACCAACGCTATCGCAAAACAGAATCATGCTATTCAAACTAAATTGGAAAAGGTCATTAGTTATACGAAGCAAACAATGGTTGCCTATATGAGTGAAGAAGATCTCAACCGTCTATGTACATACGTTGCAGAATATAGTACAGGCGATACCTTACAAAAGATATCGCCTGTAAAGGTTGACTCACAACTTAAAAGCATTGATATAATGCACTTTGGATGGAATATTGGTAAAGCGTTCAGCAAAAAGCGCATTCACACAGCCACATTCATCAAGAATGTCTTTGCCCACGCTTTGTGCGACTTGGAAATTTCAACTATTGAGCGTAAAATGTCACATACAGAAACTCAATGTCTAATAAAATTAAATAAAGATGACTTTATAAAGGACATAATTTAATACAAGTAAATTCATTTCCATCCCTATTCTCTGTATATTCTGTAACTATACCATTAGTTACAAGCTGAGCTAACACTTCTAAAGAAGTATTGTAATTAAAATGTTTATGTCCTAATATTTTGTATATAAAATATTGCTTACTAACATATTTGTCTCCATACTCATTTGCCCAAGATTGTGCTGTTTTCAATTCATCTATAAATCTTTCTTCTGTTATTTCTCTTAAATAAGGAACATTTATTTCGACATCTTCTACTTCTACTTCTTCTTTTTCATCATTAATTTTAACTTGATCTTGTGTATTGCTGTTTTCTTCTTTTGTATCAATCAATAAGTCATCATCAGTTTCGTGATTGTCTGTATCAACAATTGAAGCAAAAGTTAGAGGAATAAATTTTTCAGCATTACATATATATAGCATATGCTCTGTATTCCTATAAATATCAACGATATAATGATTAAAAGGTTTACCATCATCCCTAATCCAATCAGACTTTGAAACATCTCTAGTTAGAAACACAACATCCTTCTTATGGGTATACATATATGATAATAACTCATGATATATTGTTAAGTCTCCACATGGATTATTTTCTTCTTTTATTTTTTTCCGGTCACCACACCCTGGAAATGTAAAATTATCTTTTTCGGTAGTTTCAGTCTTCTTTTTATCGTAAGTTTCTAATAATTTATTATATAGTTCTTGTATAAAGGCCAATTCTTCTTCACTTAATTTGTCTAATATATTAATATTCCCAAGCGAAGCCATTACAGGATCATCAATTTCATAAACAGCATTGCTTAATAATTTATTGACACCTTCTTCCAAAATATCATTTAACGGTGCATATAATTCATCAAGTTTCTCTTTATAAGCATTTGTAAAAGAGTTTTCATCTATATATTTAATAATTTTTTCAACGTGTTCTTTGGCCAATGGTATATCATTAAACACAATCTTAGATTTACTAAATTGAGATAGCTGATTTGTAGCAAGTTCGCATGATTTTTTTAATGTGTCAATGCTTTTTTTTGCATTTGTCTTAATCTCCTTCAAAGTTCTATGTAAATCTTGAATATAATTTACTCTATGTCGTAGATACTCAATTTCGACTTGATTTGTTATTATAATTCTGTTAGAATTTTTATTGATAAAGCGTAGAAACTCAGAGCGTTCTTTAAAAGACATCTTATATAAATTTAGCAGTAAATTTGTGTCTAAAGCAATGATTATATCTGAATCTATAATATCCTTTAATTCCTTTAGATGTTCTTTATAATACGCATAAGCTTTATATGTAGTTTTCAAATCATTACATTCAATTTGAAAGGATATATCTTCGCCAATTTTACATCTTCTTACTCGGACATCAGTTTTAGAAGTTTTTGATAAAATTGGTCTTGTATTCTTTTTATTCATGGAACAATTCTTTTATATCAATATTATCAGCCATAGTATTTCTCCAAGCAGCAGGTATACTCACTTTTGAAACAAATATACGATTTACTTCATAAGGAGAGTTTTTTATTATATCTCGTATAAATGTAGCTTGTTTATCTGAGCTCAAGAGAAAAGCATGTTCAGATATTTGTTCAGTGTTACCTAAAGAACAAATTAAATCATATATTTTCTCCTCATTATTTAGTGTCCCTAAATATTCTACAATCACAATATATTTTGACATATAATTCATATATACTATTTAATTATCCAAATATAGAAAAAATATATGATAAATAGAAAGAAACTACTGCAAATCACCACCAAAAGTTATCTCACAGTTATATTCCGGTGATGTTTTCCACCATCAAAACACCAATTTCCTTTGCCAGCGAACAATTAAAAACGAGTACGTATGGCAAACGAACAAATCACTTTTGATAAGCTGCCGCAGGCGGTAGGTTATCTCACAGAGCAGATGGAACAAATCCGTCAAATGGTAGCGGCACTGCAACCGCAGGCTTCTTCCGACAAGCATCGTCTTATTGAAATTGACGAAGCCTGTAAAATCACACGAAAGGCAAAGCCTACCATTTACACGCTTGCGCGTAAAGGACTGATTCCGGCTTACAAACGAGGGAAAAAACTCTACTTCTATGAAGATGAGCTGCTGGAATGGATTGAGTCCGGACGCAAGCAGATGCAGGCCATGTCACTTCAGGAACAGGCTGCGGAGATAGTACATGGAGCGAAACGCAAACCAAAGGGAGGTTATAACTTTTGATCTGCATGGATATGGAAACCTCCAAATTAACCGCAGAAGGTATTATCGGCGAAGCTGTACGCATCGGAGCCAAGATGTCCGGCGGTGAGTTCCCGATAGAAGTCTTTCCTATCAGGATTCAGCGTATCATCAGCAGTTTGCACGATTGTCAGGGCTATCCCGTGGATTATGTTGCTGCAGCTATCCTTGCAGCCATTGCCGTGGGAATTGGCAACTCCCATCTGGTACAGGTGAAGCGCAACTGGCTGGAAAGTCCTATTCTGTACATGGCACTGATTGGACGCCCCGGAGCGAATAAGAGTCATCCGCTGAGTTTCGCTTTCCAGCCGTTTATTGAACACGACTATTGTCAGAATCAGGAATATCAGAAGCTATATGCCGAGTATGAACGCACGATGTCCATGAGCAAAAAGGAACGCATGGAAGTCGGTTTGGATGAGTTTCCGCAGGCTCCCGTGCGTAGACGCTTTCTTGTTTCGGATATCACTCCCGAAGGATTGAGCCTGATACATGCTCAGAATCCCAGAGGACTCTGCCTTTGGTCGGACGAGCTGTCGGCCTGGTTCAAGAATTTCAACCGCTACAATAACGGTTCGGAAGAACAATTCTGGTTTCGGTATTCAATGCCAAACCCACGATTTCTGACCGCAAGAGTTCGCAAAGTTCCATTTTTATCAGACGTCCCTATATTTCCGTTATCGGTACCATTCAAAAGAAGATTCTGGGCGAACTGGTCAAGGGCGAGCGTTCGAGTAACGGTTTTATCGACCGTATTCTTTTCGTGATGCCTGAATTTGTCTTGAAAAGCAGATGGAACGACCGGGAAACTCCTGAAGAACTGGAAATCCAGTGGCAACAGATTATCGACAAGCTGATCGCACAGGATTGTCCGCGCGATGAGAATAATGAGTTACAGCCTCAATGCCTGCCATTCGATGAAGATGCCAAGCAGCGACTTTACGGTTGGCAGCATGAAAATGCCCGCCAATGTGATATGGAAACCAATGATGCTTTGGTTGGTATTTACTGCAAACTGGAAATCTACATTATCCGGTTTTGTCTGATTATCCAGCTTGCCCGATGGACCTGCGGAGAGTGCGACAAGCATATGATTGACCTTGAAAGCGTGAACCGTGCCATCCTGCTGGCCGAGTATTTTCGGACAACAGCCGTAAAAGTGCAGACTGCCGTCAGTCAGGAACAGTTGAGCGAATTGCACCGCAACATCTACCTGAACCTGCCTCAAAGGTTTACAACGGCAGAAGGTATCGGCATTGCTGAAAGCTACGGGATGAAGGAGCATGCTTTCAAGATGTTTCTAAAACGTCACATCGGAACATTATTCAGAAAAGAGAATCATGGAGAATACAGTAAATAAACCTGTTACTATACACATTTTCGCAACCGAGGGGTTTGTGAAGTTGCGAAAATGTGCATAGTAACATCCAAACAGAAAGAAAAATGAGCTACAGATTCACATTAGAACCATATAAAGGTGTCAGCACCCGGCACACATGCCCGAACTGCCACCGCAAAAGTTGTTTCGCCAAATACATTGATACGGAAAAGCAAATCAGCTTTCCCGACTATGTAGGGCGATGCAACCATGAACAAAAGTGCGGTTACAACTATACGCCCAAAATGTACTTTGACGAGAACCCGATGGCCAAAGAGCGATTGAGCGAAGAGTTTGTGCCGATGTCAAAGCCACGCATCAGTCTGCCTCCTGCGCCATCCTTCATTGAGCCGGAAATCATGAGGCAGTCCCTAAAGCTGTATCACACGAACAAACTGTTTCAGTTCCTGAGTTTCCATTTCGGACAGGAGGCTACCGAAGAACTGATGTTACGCTATCATGTGGGAACCTCGAAGCATTGGCCTGGAGCTACGGTCTTCTGGCAGGTGGATATTTCCGGACAGGTACGCGCCGGAAAAGTGATGCTCTACAATCCTGAAAACGGAAGATGGATTAAAGAGCCGCACAACTACATCACGTGGGTACATTCCCTTTTGAAGAAAGAGAATTTCAACCTCCGGCAATGCCTGTTTGGTGAGCACCTTTTGTCCTCCGATCAGCAGCGTCCGGTTGCCCTTGTGGAGAGTGAGAAAAGCGCTTTGATATCCAGCTTCTATCTGCCGCAATATCTATGGATTGCTTCGGGCGGAAAGAACGGAGCGTTCAATCGGGATGCCATGAGTGTATTGAGAAATCGCCGTGTCCTGCTTTTTCCTGATCTGGGTGCAACCGACTATTGGAATAGTAAAATGGAGATGATCCGAAGCTTGGGAATAGAGGTTTCTCTCTTCGATTTTATGGAAAGAAATGCGACAAAAGAAGAACGGGATGCGGGTTATGACATCGCCGATTTTCTGCTGAGAGAAGAGACAAAGGAAGCTATTTTTAATCGTCTTATCACGTTGAATCCGGCCTTGAAAATGCTGGTCGAGACCTTCGATTTACAGCTTGATAATGTGGAGAAAGCACCTCTTTCAGCAACGGTTCAACATACCCGGAAAGGACTTTTCAAACGATGACTGTCAGATGTATGATTCACTTCTTTTTCACTGGAGCAAGTTTATGCCGGTGTATTACATTTCCCGGCCACTTGCTCACCTCAAAAGAAGGTGTGACGGCTCCCGATGGTCACAATTATTAATCTCAAAAGCAAATATTATGGACAAGAAAAATACAGTTACAATCCGTCTTACAGACGAACAATTCGGCTGGCTTAGAGCACTCAGCCGACGCAGCAAACGCAGTCAAAGCGAAGTAGTGCGTTCACTTATCGAACACGGTACAGTGCGTGAACGAATTACAAGAGAAAATCTTGACATCATCCGAAAACTGATTGGCGAAAGCACAAATCTGAATCAGCTTGCCAGACGAGCCAATGCTTACGGTTTTTATCGTGTGGCTGATGAGTGCAGTACCGCCGTTCAACAGATTTCACAACTCATAAAACAGCTCAAAGATGATCGGTAAAATTGTCAAGGGCACATCGTTTTCCGGGTGCGTAAACTATGTGCTGAAAGAAGATAAATCGCGTCTGCTGAAATCAGTTGGTGTCTACGGTTCACCTGAAGAAATAGCAGAACAATTCGAGTTGCAGACTTTACTGAACGACAAGGTCAAGAACACGGTCGGCCATATATCATTAAGCTTCTCCGCAGAAGACGGAGACCGCATCCGTGACGATGATGGACTGATGCTAAGAATCGCCCACGACTATATGAAGCTAATGGGAATCGAGGACACGCAGTTCATCATCGCTCGACATACCCGACCGTGACCATCCACATTGTCATATCGTTTACAACCGGGTGGATAATGACGGCCGCACCATTAGCGACAAGAACGACCGTTACCGAAATGAAAAGGTCTGCAAGATGCTAACAGCTCGTTACCGCTTGCATTTTGCCGAAGGAAAAGAGCATGTCAATTTCATGCGGTTACGTCATCACGACAAGGTAAAGTATTTTATCTATCATGCTTTGAAACGAGAAGTTCCGAACGCCCGAAGCTGGAGTGAGCTGCGACTGGCCTTACGGAAGTACGGAATTGATACGCAATGGAAGCAAAGTCGCACGACCGGAGAGATGCAAGGTGTCAAGTTCACATGTGACCAACTGACCTTTAGTGGTTCAAAGATTGACCGCCAGTTCAGTTTCCTGAACATCGACCAGGAGTTGAGATATAACGCTCTTTCTGCTACCATGAACCAGCGTCAGGCACAGGCAGGAACCATACGCGAGGAACCTCGGCATGAATATCAGCAGGAGAATCATTCCGGTATTTGTAAACGGTAACGATAAGTGCACAGATTTCGGTAATCGGGAGTGTTCAGATTTT
>ERZ791736.136-NODE-136-length-29173-cov-23.133423_pt1 | contig 29173 bp, 23 predicted proteins | sample MGYA00509940_ERZ791736 | MGnify/ENA primary metagenome ERZ791736 (study PRJEB30046, sample SAMN00792014) | human gut metagenome | study: EMG produced TPA metagenomics assembly of the A metagenome-wide association study of gut microbiota in type 2... | reverse complement strand
CATTGCCCGGCATAGAGGTTAGAGTAGGCGATTCGATAGAAAAAGTGCGAAAATTCCCCGGGACCTTATGGGGAAAAGAGTTTGAAAGAGGTGGCGGGAAATTATATTGGTCTGATAAGCAGATAGATCCTGACAACGAGCTGTGGGCGATGTATCCTTATTTTTATTATGATAAGGATGGGGTGATAACATCGATAGAGTATTACTATGATTAAACTTACATTATGTGGAGAATCAGATTATTCATGCTGCTGTCTATTGCAGCTCTTGCCGTGAGTGCACATGCTCAGCAAACCGTTGACAGTCTGACGTGTGAGCAGATACAGGATGTTCTGAACAGGATTCCTGATACAATTTGTGTTTTTGATCCATCGCAGTATTTCGCAGCTACTTCTTATGAAATGGCAGTGTTGGAATTTCCTGTGAAAGAGGCTTCCAGAAACTTGGATTTTGACAATGCGAAGATGTTTTCCGTCGGCGAAGCTGAGTGGTTGCAGATTCCTATACAGACAGAGGGCATTCCGCAAGAGGGAGTTCTCAGATTTCCAAATATTGAACTGAATGACAGTCCTATGTCTCCACCGGGTGCTGTAAGTACATATCTTATTGTCCAGAACAGAAAAAAGGGTGCTTCCTCCAAGAGGTCTATAAATGTGGTAATGATAGTTCCTCAGCCGAAATATATGACCCAGGGGCAGCTGGACAGCCTGGATTTCTTTTACAGCGGTCATTTCAACGGAGTGTTGTTCTATTCGAATGTATATGGAAAAATCTTAAAGGTAGAGACATACATCAATGGCGAAAGAGATCAGCGCGGTCGTATCCCCGACGGTATCAATCCGCAGGATGAGGTATTGGTTACCGTCCGTTTCTTTCGGAACAGTTTCCTGAAGGGTGATAGAAATGTGTCAGGAATGGCCTATGTGGTGGAAGACAGGAGGGACGAGACAGAATAAACTGCTCCCTTCGGGAGGTGGGCGGAAATGGTTGGAAGCTGTGATGTTTACCGGTGCATCATCTCTTCGAGCAGAAGTTTTGCGCGGCGGATGCGGGTGCGTACGGTGTTGAGGGGCAGGCCGGTCTCGTCGGCGATGTCCTGGTAGGAGAGGTCGTGGAGCAGGCGCAGCTCGGCTATCCGGCGGTAGCGGTCGGGCAGGGCGGCGATGGAGCGGATGAACAGGTCGTAGGACTGGTCGTCTATCATGTGGTCCTCGGGGGAGCTTTCGGTCTCATGGCCTTCTACGACGGGCTCGTCGGCCTCGCCGAGCTTGACGGTGGAGAATGTGCTGCGGCGGCGGATATGGTCTATCGAGGTGTTGCGGGCGATGGAGAAGAGCCAGGTCCGGAAGAGGTATTCGGGGTTGAAGCTGCCGATGCGCTGGTAGGCCTTTCGCAGGCTTTCCTGGCAGATGTCCTCGGCGTCTGTGGGGTTGGGGCAGATGCTCTGGATGTAGAGGCGCAGCTGTCCGGTGTAGCGGGCGGCCAGGGAGGAGAAGGCCTGTGTGTCTCCGGACATGGCCTTGAGGGCCAGGCCGTTGTCATCGAAGTCAGTGCCGGAACCGTTTTTTTGTGCCGGTGCATCAGCGTTCCCGGTGTTTTTGATGTCTTCTGCCATATCTGTAAATGTTATTTAAGTAATTCCTTTTAATGTGCTTCCAGCCAGTTGGCCCCGCTCCCGCACTCGACGGTCAGCGGCACTGCCAGTTCGACCACGCTCTCCATCTCGCGGCGTACCAGTTCCATGACGGCGGCGGCCTCGTCCGCAGGGGCGTCGAAGACCAGCTCGTCGTGTACCTGGAGTATCATCCGGGTCCGGTAGCCTCCGTCCTTCAGCGCGGCTGCCACCCGGTTCATGGCCATCTTGATGATGTCGGCGGCGCTGCCCTGGATGGGGGCGTTGATGGCGTTGCGCTCGGCAAATCCCCGGACGGTGGCGTTGCGCGAGCCTATGTCCTTGATGTACCTCCGTCGGCCGAAGATGGTGGACACATATCCCTTCTCCCGCGCCTCGGCCTTGGTCCTCTCCATGTAGTCCGCGATGGCCGGATAATGCCGGAAGTATTCCTCGATGAGTTCCGAGGCCTCCTTGCGCGGAATGTCCAGCCGCTGCGACAGTCCGAAGGCCGATATGCCGTAGATGATGCCGAAGTTGGCGGTCTTGGCCCGGCGGCGCTGTTCGGGTGTGACTTCCTCCTCGCTGACCTTGAACACTTTGGCCGCAGTGGCAGTGTGGATGTCGCGTCCGTGCCGGAAGGCGTCGATCATGTCGGTGTCCCCGCTGATGGCGGCCATCAGGCGCAGCTCTATCTGGGAGTAGTCGGCCGAGATGATGACCCGCCCCGGCTCCGAGGGTACGAATGCCTTGCGGATCTCCCGGCCCATCTCGGTGCGGATCGGGATGTTCTGCAGGTTGGGGTGGGTCGAGCTCAGTCGTCCGGTAGCGGTAAGAGCCTGGTTGAATGTCGTATGTACCCGTCCGTCCCGCGGGTCGATGAGGGTGGGGAAGGGCTCGATGTAGGTCGAGATGATCTTCTTGACGGCCCTGAACTGCAGGATGTCCCCGATGACCGGATGACGGTCCTTCAATGCCGTAAGGGTTTCCTCGTCAGTGGAATAGTTGCCTTTCTTGTTCTTGCGGGCCTTAGGGTCCAGCTTCATCCTGTCGAAGAGCACGGCCCCGAGCTGGACGGGGGATGAGACGTTCAGTCCCGGCTCTCCGGTCTCCTCGCGGATGCGGGCCTCGATGACAGCCAGCTGCTTCCCGAGCTCCTGCCCGTAGGCGGCCAGCATGTCCGTGTCTATCCGCACGCCGCAGTACTCCATGTCGGCGAGCACCCGGATCAGCGGCATCTCTATGTCGTTGTATATCTTTTCAATGGAAGGGTCCCGGGCAAATTCCTCCAGCAGCGCGTCCCTCAGCGGCAGCATCAGCGAGGCATCCACGGCGTCCCTCCGCTGAGCGGCAGCACTGTCCTCAGGTCCAATGTCGGAGGGCTGGGAGAAAAGGTCCGGTTCGGCAGTCCCGGCGGCGCTGCTGCCGTCATCGGCCGCACCGGTATCGGCAGGTTCTCCGTCCAGTGAGCGGCACAGCTCCAGGTCCAGCCCCAGATACGACTGCACGAGGGTATCCAACCGGTGCGAGGTCTCCGGATTGACGAGGTAGTGCATCAGCTCCAGGTCGGCCAGAGGACCGTTCAGTTCAATGCCCTCCCGCCTCAGCACCTGAATGCAGCGCTTGAGGCCGTAGCCCGCCTTGACGATGCCGGGGGCTTCGAGGATGCCGCTGGCGGCGGCAGGATCCGCGGTGCTGAATGTAAGCGCGGGAGCATTGTCCCCACTGCCCGGAACGGAGAGGAAGAGCCGCTGCCGGGAGGGGGCCCCTGCATCATTGTCCCTCAGGACAATTCCCACCGCTCCGGCCGCCTGCGCCGCTGCCGCCAGCCGCTCCGGGTCGGAGGTCATCTCCATCCGGTGCCGCGGCTGTTCCTTCCGGGCCGGGGACTCCTTGGAGACGGCGGCCGCGGAGGGTAGGAGGGGCAGCAGGGACGGACATTCGTATTTGTTGAACAATGCGGCTGCGGCACTGCCGTCCCGGAGGTCCATCCGCAGGTCCTCCTCGGAACAGGAGGAAACGTCCACATCGGTCTTTATTGTCACCAGGAAGCGGCTCATCTCCAGATGGTCCGCGGCCTCCCGCACGGCTGCGGCCTGCTTCGGGGGCAGCTCGTCCAGATGCTGCAGGATGCCGTCGACCGAGCCGTACCTCCCTACCAGCTTTCTGGCTCCGACCTCGCCTATGCCCCTGACGCCCGGAACATTGTCCGAAGTGTCCCCCCAGATGGTGAGGATGTCGATGACCTGGTGCGGGTCGCTGATGCCGAATTTGGCGCAGATCTCCTCCTTCCCGACCGTCTCGTCCTCCGCTCCGCCCTTGCCGGGCTTGACCTGGAAGACATGGTCGGAGATGAGCTGGCCGAGGTCCTTGTCGGGGGAGACCATGTACACGTCGCAGTCGGGTGAGCCCCAGCGGCGGGCCATGGAGCCTATCACGTCGTCGGCCTCGTAGCCGGGCACCATCAGGACGGGTATGCCGAGGGCCCTGACTATCTCGGTCAGAGGCTCCAGGGATTCCTTGATGACCTCGGGGGCGGCGCTGCGGGTGGCCTTGTATTCAGGGTAGGCCTCGTGGCGGAAGGTCTTGCACGGGGGGTCGAAGGCAACCGCCAGATGGGTGGGCCTTTCGCGGGCTATCATCTCGAGCAGATAGCGGGTGAACCCGAAGATGACCGAGGTGTCCTCGCCCCGGGAGTTGATCATCGGGCGGCGGATGAAGGCGTAGTACATCCGGAACATCAGGGCATGGCCGTCTATGAGGAAGAGTCTGTTCATGGCGTGTCTTTCAGGCTGAGGTTATTCGTTGTCGGACTCGAACCACTCGACGTAGGAGGTGGCGGTCTCGTGCAGGCGGAGCGAATGCAGGTGTACTCCGGCGGGCAGCTGGCCGCGGATGATGTCGGCGAAGTGCAGGATCAGGTTCTCGCAGGTGGGCTGGAAAGCCACGGTGATGACTCTCTGATAGGCTGAGGCTATCTCTGCCGCCAGCGGGGCTGACTCCCGCAGGATGAGGGAGTGGTCGAAGACGTCTATGATATGGTCGTTCACGATCCGCTTGAGGTCGGTGAAGTCTATGAGCATGCCTGACTTGGGGGTGCCGTCAGGGTTGGAGGGGGTGCCCTTGACAGTGACGTATAGTATATAGGAGTGGCCGTGGATATGACGGCATTTCCCGTCGTATCCGGTCAGTGCATGGGCCCCTTCGAACCGGAATTGTTTCGTGAGTCTGAGTGTTGGCATGGTGTATGCGTATATGTTTGATGAACTTTCAAAGTTAGTAATAATTTTGAAAATGCCGCGCCTCTTAAAATTTTGAAGTTTAAATTGGATTTTAATTACAATTTGCCTAAATTTGTAGGCGCGAAAATTGTAGAATTTAACAATAAACAAAACACTAACTATGGCACTTGATATTATCAATTACCTTTCCGACAATGCTAAGAGCATGAGAAGGTCCGCCATCCGCGACCTTCTGAACGTGGCCAACAGGCCTGAGATCATATCATTCGGCGGCGGTTTCCCCAACGCCGTGACTTTCCCCGTGGACGACCTCAAGGAGATCATGAACGAGCTGATGAACGAGAAGCCCGCACAGATTCTCCAGTATGGCTCGACAGAGGGCAGCGTGGCTCTGAGAAAACAGATTGCTAAGAAGTACGAGAAGGAAGGCGTGAAGGTGGACATCGAGAACATCCTCATCACCACCGCTTCCCAGCAGGCTCTCGACTTGATTTCCAGGATTTTCATCAATCCCGGTGATACCGTCCTCTGCGGTCTGCCCTCGTATCTGGGCGCTCTCCAGGCCATCTGGTCATATCAGGGACGTCCCGTAGGCATCCGTCACGACGAGGAGGCCGAGGCTGTGGTATCCGCTCTCTGCGCTGTGGGACAGAAGCCCAAGTTCATCTACGCCATCCCTGACTTCCAGAACCCTACAGGCGTGACAATGGATGTCAAGAGGCGTCAGGAGATCATCGACGTAGCCCGCAAGCACGACCTGATCATCATTGAGGACAGCCCCTACAAGGAGCTCCGCTACGAGGGTGAGTCATACCCGACCATGTATTCGATGGCTCCCGAGAGAGTGGTGCTGCTCGGCACATTCTCGAAGACATTCGTGCCCGGTTTCCGTCTGGGCTGGGTGCTCGCACCGAAGGAGATCATCGACCGTCTCATCGTGGCCAAGCAGTCCGCCGACCTCTGCACCCCTATCTTCAACCAGGAGGTGGCCGCCCGTTACATGGAGAAAGGCTACTACGACAGGAACCTCCAGAAGACCATCGACCTCTACCGTCACAAGAGGGACCTGATGCACCAGTACCTGACCGAGTACATGCCCGAGGGCGTTACCTGGACCCGTCCCGACGGAGGTCTCTTCCTGCTGCTGACCATGCCCGAGGGTCTGGACGCACGCGACCTGTTCGACATCGCCATCAAGGAGAACGTGGCCTTCGTCATCGGCGAGGTGTTCTTCTGCGACGGCAAGGGCCAGAACACCCTGCGTCTGAACTTCTCCTACGTATCCGACGAGGATATGCTGGAGGGCGTCAAGAGACTTGCCAATGCTATCAGGAAACTGATGGGAAAATAGTTTTTCTGATACGCTGAAGATTGAGGAGCCGTGATTGATACAGTCAGTCACGGCTCTTTTTGTGTCATTTGCCCTGGAGGATGCGTTCGGCCCGGATCAGGTCTTCGGGAGTGTCGATGGATACGCGCATGCCGGAGGTCTCTACGACCCGTATGCGGCGGCCGTGTTCCAGGAAGCGGAGGCACTCAATCTTCTCCGCGGCCTCCAGATCTCCCATGGGCCAGCCGGCGAACATCTCCAGGGCCTGGCGGCGGAAGGCATAGATGCCTATGTGGCGCCACCGGCCGGCTCCGCTTTCTGTGTCGCGGAGATAGGGTATGGGACTCCGGGAGAAATAGAGGGCAAACCCGGAGGCGTCGGTGATGACTTTGACGTTGTTGGGATTGGCAATATCTTCCGGCGAGGTCATCTTCTCTTTGAGGGTGCAGAGGTCGATGCTCTCTCCGCCCTCCTCGAAGAATGGCCGGAGCACCTGTTCTATGACTTCTTTCCGGGTGAACGGCTCGTCTCCCTGGATATTGACTACGATATCGCAGTCCAGACCTTCCACGGCCTCGGCTATGCGGTCGCTGCCGGTCTCGTGCTCCCGGCAGCTCATGATGCAGGGGATGCCGGCGGATGTGACAGCGGTGCGGATGCGATCGTCGTCCGTTACCGCGTAGACTTTGTCGAAAAGTCCCATTTCCGCTGCGGCCTCGCAGGTGCGGACTATGACGGGTTTGCCGCCCAGCAGCGCGAGCATTTTGCCCGGAAAGCGGGATGAGGCGTACCGGGCCGGAATCATGGCTATTGTCCTAATGCAATTCATGGCTCAAATTTAAGGATAATTATTACAAATTTATTAAATTTGTAGCTTGATGATTAAAACTTAGCCCATGCTTGCAACACTGATTATACTGGGACTTTCTGTCGTATTTTTCGTATGGGGCAAGGTCCGCTCTGACATCGTGGCCCTGTGTGCGCTGATTGCCCTGCTGATATTTCACATACTGACTCCCACAGAGGCCCTCTCCGGCTTCTCCAACTCTGTGGTGATCATGATGGCCGGACTCTTTATTGTCGGCGGCGCCATATTCCAGACCGGTCTGGCGAAGATGATCAGTTCCAAGATACTGAAATTGGCGGGAAAGAGCGAGACGCGGCTTTTCCTTCTGGTCATGATCGTGACATCGGCTATAGGCGCTTTCGTGAGCAATACCGGTACGGTCGCGCTGATGCTGCCGATAGTCGTGAGTCTCGCCGCGGGAGCCGGAGTCAATTCGGGCCGGCTGCTGATGCCGCTTGCCTTCGCCAGCAGTATGGGAGGCATGATGACCCTGATCGGTACGCCGCCCAACCTTATTATCCAGGATACACTTACCGGAGCCGGATATGAGCCGCTTGGTTTCTTCTCCTTTCTGCCCGTGGGTCTGGTCTGTGTGGCGGTAGGCGTGCTGGTGCTGCTGCCGCTCACCAAGATTTTCCTGTCAGAAAAAGGAAAGAAGGATGACCGGGCTGCTTCCGGCAAGTCCCTCAGCCAGCTGGTGAAGGAGTACAGCCTTGCGGACAATCTGTTCCGTCTGAGGGTGACCGGCTCCTCGGATGTGGCCGGCAAGACGGTCGTGGACCTTGACCTCCGCAACCGTTACGGTCTCAACCTGATGGAAGTACGCCGCGGAGAAGGCTCCCAGCATCGTTTTCTCAAGACGGTGACTCAGAAGCTGGCCTCGTCCGACACGGTCTTTCAGGAGGGAGATGTGCTGTATGTCTCAGGAGAGGCGGAGAATGTCAGCCGTTTCGCCGATGACTTTTTCCTGGAGATGATGGACGGCCATTCGTCGGAGATGGCGGCCGGTGCCCCTTCCTCGACGGATGCCGGCAATACATTGGATTTCTACGATATAGGTATCGCTGAGATAGTCCTTATGCCTACCTCCACCATCATCGGACGGACGGTCAAGGATGCCGGATTCAGGGACAAGTTCAATGTCAACGTCCTGGGTATCCGCCGCAAGAAGGATTATATCCTGCATGACTTGGGCAAGGAGAAGCTTCACGGCGGGGACGTGCTCCTGGTGCAGGGTGCATGGCAGGACATAGGCCGTCTGAGCCGCGAGGATGCCGACTGGGTGGTGCTCGGGCAGCCGATGGAACAGGCTGCCAGGGTAACGCTGGACTACAAGGCGCCGGTGGCCGCTCTGATAATGCTGCTGATGATAGCCATGATGGTTTTCGACTTCATCAAGGTGGAGCCTGTGACGGCCGTGCTGATAGCCGCCGTACTGATGATACTTACCGGCTGCTTCCGCAGTGTGGAGGCCGCCTACAAGACTATCAACTGGGAGACCGTCGTGCTGTTCGCAGGCATGATGCCCATGTCCCTGGCCCTGGAGAAGACGGGAGTGTCGGCGATGATTTCCGGAGCTCTGGTCGGTGGCCTGGGATCCAACCCCTACGTCCTGATGGCCGGCATATATTTTACCACATCCCTGATGACCATGTTCATAAGCAATACGGTGACGGCAGTGCTGATGGCTCCCATAGCCCTTACCTGTGCCATGCAGGTGGGTATCAGCCCTGTGCCCCTGCTCTTCGGAGTGACAGTAGCCGCCAGCATGTGTTTCGCCTCGCCCTTCTCCACCCCGCCCAATGCGCTGGTGATGCCCGCAGGCCAGTATACATTCATGGATTATATCAAGGTCGGACTGCCCCTTCAGATCATCATGGGCGTAGTCATGGTCTTCGTCCTGCCGCTGCTATTCCCGTTCTGACGGTATGAATTTGAAAAACCGAGGGGATAGGATAGAATGCCGTTATCGGCACGGGGTCAAATCAATCAGCCAGTTCCCTAATACTGCCTGAAATTACTTCTTACCCGCTCAATCTTGCCGAATCTTATGCGCTTGTACGCCTTGATTCTGACAAGCCTGACAATCTCCATCCTGATGGAAACTATCACGAGTCTGCAATCTGTTCTTTTTGTCATATTGGATTAAATAAACTTCAAAACAAAAGCGGACATCCATTTAGGGATAGATGCCCGCCTTATTTTACTATAGTCATTCCAATATGACTTTGCAAAGTTATGGAATAAATCCTGAAAAACAAGAAAAATCAGTTAACGTCTGTGAATTATTTTACGAATGTGTCAAAATCCCAGCTGTGTCAATTTAACAAGGAATGATGTCAGAGTGTTATAAAACAAGAACAGAGGCTGGAAGTCCGGCCTCTGTCCCCTTGTGCGGGCGGGGGGACTCGAACCCCCACGCCTTGCGGCACCAGATCCTAAGTCTGGCTTGGCTACCAATTACAACACGCCCGCAGTTTTTCGGACTGCGGGCGCAAAGATAGTATTTTTCTTTAATATTTTAATATTACCAGCGGTCCTTGTCAGCGTCGATCTGCTTGAGGAGCTCACGGACGGCTACTTCCAGCTGTTCGTCGCGGCCCTGGACTGCCTCTTCAGGCTTGTTGCGCACGAGGAAGTCGGGCTCGAGCTGTGAGTTCTCGAGATATGTGCCTTCCTTGGTGCGGTAGCCGATGACGGGGATGCCGAAGTACATCGTGGGATCCTGGAGGGTCTCCCAGTTGACCGAGGTCATGGTGCCGGGCACGGGCATGCCGACGATGGAGCCGATGCCCTGGTGCTTGTAGACCCAGGGTGTGCCGTGGGCGTTGGAGTAGTTGTCCTCGGCCACGAGCATGATGGAGTGCTTGTTGTAGCGGCGCGAGGGCATGTCGCAGACTACTGTACCCTGGATGACCTGCTCGAGGTATTTCTCTCCGCTGAAGAGGATCTCGATGTCCTCGTGGAGGCGGCCGCCGCCGTTGTGGCGGGTGTCGATGACGATACCGTCGCAGAGGTTGTATTTACCGAGGATGTCGGCGTAGACGTCGCGGTAGCTGCCGTCAGCCATGGAGCGGATGTGTACGTAGCCTAGGCGTCCGCCGGAGAGGCTGTCCACTTCCGCGGCACGGCTCTTGACCCAGCGCTGATAGAGCAGTTCGTTCTGCTGGCCGCTCGAGATAGGCTTGGCGACCATCTCCCAGCGCTCCTTGGTGGCGGGGTCGTAGAAGGAGAAGAGCACCTGCATGCCGCGCTTGCCGTTGATCAGAGGGAACCAGTCCTCTCCTGCGAGTACGGGCTCACCGTCTATCTTCTCGAGGATGACGCCGGCCTTGACCTTGGAACCGGTGATGGAGAACGGACCCGGGTCGAGGACTTCGTCGATCTTCAGGCCGTCGCCCTGGTACTTCAGGTCGAAGAGCAGACCCAGTGCGGGAGTCGCCTTCTCGGCGCCCACTCCGCTGTATCCGGAGCCGGTGTGGGAGACGTTGAGCTCGCCGAGGATCTCAGAAAGCATCTCGGAGAAGTCGTAGTTGTTGTTGATGTGGGCCAGGAACGGCTCATAGTCCTTCTGGAGCCGGGCGAGGTCGACACCGTGGTAATTGGCGTTGTAGAACTTGCGCTCTTCCTGCTTGAAGACGTGTTCGAACATGTAGGCCCGCTCGGCTGCGCGGTCAAGTTCCATGCGCATGTTGAAGTCGATGGGCTTGAGCTGCTTTCCGGCAAGTGTCATTACCTGGGGACGGTAGCCGAGGATATACAGCTTCTTGCCGTCCTTGTCCAGGTGCATGGCTCCGGCGGGAATGCTTTTTCTGATCAGGGAGATGTCGCCTGTGCGGGGTTTGAGTTCCCACAGGTCGAAACCTCTCTCGAAGGAACTTAGGAAGTAGAGGGTCTCTCCGTCCTCGGTCATCGCTGCTGACAGCAGTGAGGATGACATGGGAGTCAGGCGCTGTACGCGGTCTTCCAGACCGTCCAGCTCGATGACGATGTCCTTGCTTTCCTCTTTCCTGTCAGCTGGGTCCTCGTCCTTTTTGCCTTTCTTGTCCTTGGAATCCTTGTCTTTTGCCTCTTTTTCTTTCTCTGCCTCCTTGGCCTTCTTCTCAGCTGCTTCCTCCTGTGCCTTATACAGTGCGTATTCCTCCTCGCTCATGTTGAACTCGTCGTATGCCTTGCGGTTCATGAAGGCGATGAATACGTCGTCCTGGCTGCCCCATGAGGCGTGCGAGCGCATACCGAGGCGGTTGGAGATGAAGATGACAGCGTTGCCGTCCATCACCCACTGGGGAGAGCCGTCGATGTAGCCGCTGTTGGTGATGTTGTGGATCTTCATGTCACCGGAGGCGGAGACGATGCCTATGTCGCTGTAGGGGTCGCGGCGGTTGGTTATCAGTGTGAGTGCAAACCATTTGCCGTCAGGAGACCAGTCGTAGGAGAACTCTCCGTAATGCTGGGTGCCGTCGGTGATCTGGCGCACCTTGCCGCTCTCGAGGTTGAGGACCTTGAGGATGTTGCGGTTCTCGATGAAGGCTACTTCCTTGCCGTCGGGCGAGAATGTGGGCCATGTGCGCTCGGCCTTCTCATCCTTGAAGAGGGGCTCCTCGTCGATGAGGGTGGCGTAGGCAAAATGCAGCTCGTCCTCCCGGGTCATCGTGGCCTTGTAGAGGTTCCAGCGTCCGGTGCGCTCGGAGGCGTAGATGACGGTCTTGCCGTCGGGGGATACGGTGATGCCCTCTTCGGCGGCTGCGGTGCGGGTTATCTGCTTGGTGGTGCTGTACTCGCCGGTGGTGGCGAATACCTCGCCGCGGCTCTGGAGGATAATCTCCTCGCCGTCATCGGAGATGGCTATCTCGGAGACACCGCCAAGACGGATGGCCGAGGGGTGGTTGATGTTGTCGTTGAGGATGCTGACGGCCACTTTCTGAGGTTTGCCGCCCTGAGCCAGGGTGTAGATCTCGCCCTGCCATCCGAAGCAGAGGGTGCCGTCGGCGGCGCGGCTGAGGAAACGTACGGGGTGCTTGGTGAAATGGGTGAGGGCGGTGGCGTTCTCGGCGTCGTCCACTGCTGCGGAGTAGACGTTGAACGAGCCTCCGTCCCGCTCGCTGAGGAATACCATCTGGCCGTCACCGGTGAAGATAGGGTCGCGGTCCTCGCCGGGATTGGTGGTAATCTGGGTGTGGGTGCCCTCGGCGGCGTCATAGTAGAATATGTTGCGGGCTACCGACGAGGTGTGGTGCTTGCGCCAGATGTTCTCGCTGCCTGTGCGGTCGTAGTAGAGGAAGGACTCTCCGTCGGAGTCAAAGCTGATGCTGCACACGGGGGTGGCGGTGATCTGCTCGGGACGGCCGCCGGTGGCCTTGACGCGGTAGAGCTCGGTAATCCACGATGCGGACCACATCACGCTGGAGGCGGGGTCCTGAATCGCGGCTGAGAAGTAGATGTACTCGTCGTCCGGGGAGAATGCCAAAGGCGTCTCGGTACCGGAGTGGGTGGTGATTCTCAAGGCTTTGCCGCCTTCGATGCTCACCGTGAAGATGTCCATCCCGCCGAAGCGGTCGGAGACGAATGCGATGGTCCGTCCGTCGTTGGACCAGATGGGCTGGGACTCGTAGGAGTCTGTGGCGGTGAGCCTTACGGCTTCACCTCCGGCTGTGGGGACATAGTAGATGTCGCCCTGATAGGAAAATGCTATTTTGCTGCCGTCCGGGGAGATTTTGGGGTATCTCATCCAGAGGGGGGCGCCGTCCTTGGCCGCAGGCGGGGCGGCGGATGCTGCTGCATGACCGCCGAGCAGGAGGGCGGCCGAGAGCATGAGGTAGAATATTCTCTTCATACGTGTGTTGAGTGTTTTGTGGAAAATAAATTATTGGTTGAACGGTAATTTGCGGAATGTGACGGTGGCCCAGCGTTCCAGGCTGTCCGAGCCTAGGGGCTCCAGTCCCTGACGGACGGCCTCCGCCTCTATCATGGCGCTGTCCTCTTCATAGAACCCGCTGGTTATCAGCAGCGCTCCGGGCTTCATGCCCCGGGCGTAGGTGGAGAGGTCCTCGAGGATGATGTTGCGGTTGATATTGGCCAGGATCAGGTCGTATTTGCCTGCCTGGATGAGGGAGGCGTCGCCGCAGAGGGTGTGGATGCGGTCGGTGACGCGGTTGCGGCGGGCATTTTCCCTGGAGGAACGGACTGCCACCGGGTCGATGTCGATGGCATGTACGGGGACGGCCGCCTTCATCTTGGCTGCCAGAATGGAGAGGATGCCGGTGCCGCAGCCCATGTCCAGGACCTGCAGGCCGCGGATGTCCTTCTCGTGGGCGAGCATTGTCTTGATGATCAGAGTGGTGGTCTGGTGATGTCCGGTGCCGAAGGCCATCTTGGGGTCGATGACTATCGTGTACTTGGTCCGCGGCAGGCCCTTGTGGAAGGAGGCCTTTATGGTGCAGCGGCCGTCGATGACCACGGGCTCGAAGGAGGACTCCCAGAGGGCGTTCCAGTTCTGCTCGGGAATCAGGGATAAAGAATACCTCACCGTGAACCCGTCCTGAGGTATGAGGCTCAGGACGGTCTTCAGGTGAGGTTCATGGAACTGTTCCCGGGGAATATACGCTTTCAGGTAAGGCTCTTCGGTGAGGTAGCTCTCGAATCCGAGTTCGGATATCTCGGCGGTGACTATCTCGGCGTGCTCATCGCTGAAAGGAGTGATCTCGATGGATACTTCGATATATTCCATAGGGTGCCGGCTTAGTAGCTCTGTGCTATGGCGATGAAGTCGTCGGCCTTGAGGGATGCGCCTCCGATCAGGCCGCCGTCGATGTCCTTCTGCGCGAAGAGCTCGCGGGCGTTGGAGGGCTTGCAGCTGCCGCCGTAGAGGATGGATATCTCCTCGGAAAGCTCGCCGTATCGCTCCGCTAAGGTTTTGCGGATGAAGGCGTGAATCTCCTGGGCCTGGTCCGATGTGGCGGTCTTGCCGGTGCCGATAGCCCATACGGGCTCATAGGCGATGACCACCTGTGCGAGCTGCTCGGGGCTGAGTTTGAAGAGCACCTCGCGGATCTGGGCTCCCACTACGTCGAAATGCCTGCCGGCCTCGCGCTCCTCGAGTTTCTCACCGACGCAGAAGATGGGCCTGAGGCCGTTGGCGAGGGCGAGGACGATCTTTTCATTGAGGGTGGCGGAGGTCTCGTGGTAGTATTCCCTGCGCTCGGAGTGGCCGAGGATTACATACTGACAGCCGGCCGATGCGAGCATTGCCGCCGATACCTCGCCGGTGTAGGCTCCCTTGTCCTTGTCAGCGCAGTTCTGTGCGGAGAGGGCTGCGGGAGTGCCCTTGATGATGCCGCCTACGCGGTCGAGATGGGTGAACGGGGGGGCGAGTATGAGCTGTACGTCCGAAGGGACTTCATTGATTCTGTCTGCGATGTTCTTTGCAAGTGCGGCTCCCTCTTCGATGAGGGTGTTCATTTTCCAGTTGCCGGCTACGATTTTCTGTCTCATATCTTAGCGTCTTAAATTTGTTATAGAATAGGCAAATATAGTTCATTCTTTTGTAAAATTGAGGATTTTATTTACTTTTGCGGACTTTTACAATTTTGAAAATAATATACAATCGATATGGAAGTAAAAGAATTAGTAAATGACGGACTGACGATAAGACTGTCATTCCATTTTGTCAAGGACGACTACGCAGAAAGCAGGAAGAAAATTCTCAACAGGTTCCGCCGCAATGCGGAGATCCGCGGATTCAGAAAGGGCATGGCTCCCATGTCCCTGATAGAGAGGATACATGGCGGACAGGCTCTGGTTGAGGCTATCAATGAGTTGATTTCCAACAGTCTCAATAACTACATCGAAGAACATAAGCTCACGGTCATCGGCGAGCCCCTTCCCGTGGAGGACGCCGAGGGCAAGAACGATTTCGACGGCGGTGAGGAGTTTGACTTCACCTTCGATATCGCCCTGGCCCCGAAGTTTGAGCTCAGCCTGAGCACTGAGGACCACATACCTTATTATAATGTTACTCTGACCGACGCCGAGAAGGAGGAGTACAAGAAGAACATCTACAAGCAGTACGCCCGTCTGGAGAACTGCGACGAGGTGAAGGACGGCGATTTCGTTGTAGCCGACATGGTGCAGGGCGAGAAGAAGGTGGATGCCTCCTATATCGCCATGAACGTGCTGCACGAGGAGGCCAAGGCTCTCTTCCTGGGCAAGAAGGCCGGGGATGAGATGGATGTGAATGTGGTCGAGACCTTCCCCAACGAGGCCGACCGCGCAGCCATGCTCCGCGTGAAGAAAGAGGAGCTCGCAGGTATGGAGCCCGTATGGCACCTGACTGTTAAGGAGGTGAAGAACTATGTGGACGCAGTGCCCGGCAAGGAGCTGTACGACACCCTCTTCGGTCCCGACAAGGTGCATGATGAGGCTGAGTTTGACGCAGCCCTGACCGAGAAGATGACCGAGGAGTTCAGGCAGGAGAGCGATTACCGCTTCATGCTCGACGCCCGCGAGTACCTGATGAACAAGGCGGACATCAAGGTGTCCGAGGACTTCCTCAAGAGGTGGCTGTATCAGGTCAATGAGGGCAAGTTCTCCAAGGAGGACATCGACAAGGACTTCCCCGCCTTCATCAAGGATTTCAAGTGGCAGACCGTCGAGGGACGCATCATGAGCGACAACAAGCTTGAGGTGACCAAGGAGGATCTGAACGCAGAGGCCCTGAAGCTGGCCCGCTACCAGTTCGCAATGTACGGCCTGAACAACGTGCCCGAGGAGCATCTGAAGGGCTACGCCGCCAATATTCTGGCCGATGACAAGCAGGGCCGCCGCATCGCCGAGAAGGCCCAGGAGAACGTCGTGCTGGCATTTGTCCGCAAGACCGTCACCATCGACAACAAGGAGATCAGCTCCGCCGAGCTGCGCAAGATGAACGAATAGTCCCGCGGAATGGCATCATCTTCAGAATTCGAGAAATATGCAGTGAAACACCTTGGAATGAGCTCGGCACGTCTGAGTTCCTATTCCAAGGTGTATTCCGGTTATATCAACCCCACCATCATCGAGGAACGCCAGCTCAATGTGGCTCAGATGGACGTCTTCTCCCGTCTGATGATGGACAGGATCATTTTCCTCGGGGTGGGTATAGACAACGATGTGGCCAATATCATCCAGGCCCAGCTGCTTTTCCTGGAGTCCACCGACTCTTCGGCCGATATCCAGATCTATATCAACTCTCCCGGCGGGATGGTCTATGCCGGCCTCGGTATCTATGACACCATGCAGCTCGTCGGCCCTGACGTGGCAACCATCTGTACTGGCATGGCCGCTTCGATGGCCGCAGTACTGCTGACGGCAGGTGCCCACGGCAAGCGTTCCGTGCTGCCCCATTCCCGGGTGCTGATCCACCAGCCCATGGGCGGGGCCGAGGGACAGGCCTCCGACATTGAGATAGCCGCCGCCGAGATAAAGAAACTCAAGGGCGAGCTCTATGACATTATTTCCAGACACTCCGGACAGAGCATAGAGAAGATTACCAAGGATGCCGACCGTGACTACTGGATGACGGCTTCCGAGGCTGTTGCCTACGGTATGGCAGACAACATTCTTTCCCGTCCTGCAAAATAACGATAAATGAGCGATAAGAAGAAAGTAGACAGGTGTGTCTTCTGCGGACGTACCTCCAATGAGGTGGAGATGCTGCTGCAGGGAGGCGGAAGTTCCATCTGTGTGGACTGCGCCATCAAGGTGTCGGAGTATGTGCGTTCCATCTTCGGGGACGAGATATTCGCCGACCCTGCTTCCGGAAATGCGCTGCATGAGCCGGGCAAGGCCCCTTCGTGCGAGGCTCTGGAGGTGACTCCGCGTCAGATTACCGCATTCCTGGACCAGTATGTGATAGGGCAGGGGGATGCGAAGAAGTCATTGGCGGTAGCAGTCTACAACCATTACAAGCGTATCAACGAGGCGTTTGCCCGTAAGGCTGCGGAGGCCTCGGCTTCCGGCAAAGCCAGGACGGGTGCCGTTTCCGCAGCGGCTGCAACCGGTGCCGGATCCTCGAAGGGACGTGGCAAAAGCGAGGCCGAGAAGGTGCTCGATGCCGAGAAAGCGGCCCTTGAGAACCTGGAGCTGGAGAAGTCCAATATCCTGCTGGTAGGTCCTACCGGTACAGGAAAGACTCTGTTGGCCAGGACTATTGCCCGGATGCTCAATGTGCCTTTCGCTATCGTCGACGCCACCGTGCTTACGGAGGCCGGCTATGTGGGCGAGGATGTCGAGAGCATCCTCTCGCGCCTGCTGCAGGCTGCCGATTACGATGTGGCCCGGGCCGAGAGAGGCATTGTCTTCATCGATGAGATAGACAAGATCGCCCGCAAGAGCGACAACCCTTCCATCACCCGTGACGTGTCCGGAGAAGGAGTGCAGCAGGCCATGCTGAAACTTCTGGAGGGCAGCATCGTAAACGTGCCCCCTGCTGGAGGCCGCAAGCATCCGGAGCAGAAGATGATACCGGTCAACACGACCAACATCCTCTTTATCTGCGGAGGTGCGTTCGAGGGTATAGAGAAGAAGATTGCCCAGCGCCTGAATACCCGCGTGGTAGGCTACGGAGCCCAGGAGAAGAAGAGCCATATTGACCGTGACAACCTCCTGCGCTACATTGCGCCCCAGGACCTGCGGGCCTATGGCCTGATTCCCGAGATAGTGGGCCGTCTGCCCATTGTGACCTACCTCGACCCCCTGGACCGCGACGCCCTGCGCCGTATTCTCACCGAGCCGAAGAACGCCCTGGTGCGCCAGTACGTGCACCTCTTCGAGCTGGACGGAGTGAAGCTCACCATCGAGCCTGCCGTCCTGGACCTTATCGTAGACACCGCCCTGAAGTACAAGCTCGGTGCCCGCGGTCTCCGCTCCATCTGCGAGGCCATCATGATGGACCCGATGTACGACCTGCCCGGCAGCGGCCGCAAGACCTTTAAGATTACGGCTGACTATGCACGCGAGCGGATAGAGCGGTTTGCGGGGACTTTACAATAGCGGCGTAACCTTCCTGACCATCACTGGTCCGCTCTCCGGCGGCATCAAGACCACCGGGGGACGCTGCCCTCTGGCTGCTCCTTCGCCGGTTATCCACTGCTTAGCACGAGATCCACGACACCAATTTGGCGACGAAATTTTGTCGTGGAGTGCCGCTTCGAAGGAAGTCGCTGACTATCAAGGTGTATCACTTTTTCTCTGCTCCCGAAACGTAGTTTTATGAGCGTTTTGGGAGCATGTGTTTTGTGTAAGTGGTTGTTAGTCAGTTGCTATGTCTTTTCATTCGCTCCCGTGTTCTTCCCGGCCACCCCGCATGATGCCATTGAGAACCTTCGGATCCGTCTGCGTCAGGCGGGCCAGCTGCTTAATCCCCAGGCCAAGGCTCTTCCGCAGGATGTCGGCGAGGCGGTAACGCTGGGTGACGCTCAGTTCCTGTGGGGAGGTGCAGTCAAATTCCTGCTTGCAGACTTCCGCGACCGTCCCTGTCAGTTCTGAATCCATGTAATTGCTCTTCTTGAGTATCTTTGGAGACAGATTCAGTTCCAGTTCCGCATCATCGTTGCGCGAAAGCCGGTACAGCAACCGGCCAGGTGCTCCGAACAGATTCTCGACAGCCTCGTAGTCCACGTAGCATGCCGGGCGGATCAGGCCGTCAGAAGATACGCAGAAGTGTCCGGGGATTTCCGCGTGCGACTTGATGAGCTTGCGCTGTTCCTTGAAAGTCAGCGTGCTGTAGAGACGGTCTCCGGGTATGGACGGATTCCCGCCGCTGAAGTACAGGCTGGCTGAGGACCATTCGTAGAATATCGGCAGGACTTTCAGACCGGCCGGAAGCGGATTCCGCAGAACGTAACCGATTACCCGCATCAGATACTCCTCCTCGTCAATACGCTTCATGCATATATCCGCGGCACTTACATCAGCGATGGAGGAAAGCCTCCGCCGGTAAGCCTTGATGAATCTTAGGGACAGTTCCTCAGTGCCCCGTACCACGAAATGCACGTGATTGCTCATGAGACAAAACGCCAGTATGGTAACTCCGTGAGTCAGCGTACACACCGGAATACTGTTCATCCCGAAAACGTAATCGGCCCTGTTCTTGAAAATCACATTCTTCGCGAGCCCGTCAGTACAGATATGCCAGTAGTTTTCCATATCTAAAGTCATTGTGAATCAGCTTTGTCTGTTTCCATTCGCTTCCACGCATCATGCGTTGCTCTTGCGAAGGTATGAATCTCCCGGGCGGCAATCTGCAGAATGTAAAAAACGTGTGAAGAAATACGCGATAATAAAATTCCTTTACTCCGGGACAATCTCTCGCGCTCTACTTAAACTACATTTAGTCGCGGAGCGCTGTCGAAAGATATTCGCCTTATTGTCAACAGATTACTTCAAGCGCCCGCTCCCGAAAGCCTCACATAAAAGCGCTTCGGGAGCCTGACGCGAAGATAATCGCCTGTGAATCAGCTGTTGTGTGTTTTTATGCGCTCCCGTTGAATATGCAGGTGCGACAATGGTTTTCAGCCGGTGACAGTAGTATGGCGAATATGGCGCACGGTGCTCACCTTACAGGATGGTGATGCTGACCCGCTTTCCAAGCCCCTGAAAAATCTTGAAGAGGGTGGAGAGCTGCACGTCCGTCTTCCCGTTTTCGATGCGCGAGATGTAGGACTTTTTCGTGCCTATCCTGGCAGCGAGCTGTTCCTGGGTCAGTCCGGCATTGAGGCGTTCCTGTTTCAGACGCTCGGCGAGGATGAACGCTTCGGCGTCGCGGTCGAAGGCGTCGCGTCCGGGGGTTCCTTTCTTCCCATACTGGATGTCAAGTATCTCTTCGTAGTCATCCCCGGAGTTTAGTATTGCGTTGTTCTTTTCTTCAGTAGTCATATTCATATGCCTTTAGATTCAAAATATTCCATCATTATGCCTCTTGCCTTTCTGATTTCCGCGGAGGGCGTTTTTTGCGTCTTTTTCTGGAAGCCATGGAACAGCACGACTACGTACCCTTCATCAAGGCAGCAGAAGATCCGGTATATGTTGCCCTCGCACAATACTCTGATCTCATAAAGTCCGGAGACATTGGAAATTTTCCTGAAGTATACTGCAGGAATGCGTTTCGAGCACCTTACCAACTCTATAACTTGATCAATCTTCTTCCTTACCGTATCTGTTTGAGCTATATAGAACTCTTTATAGTAAGACTTGAACACCTTTATTCTTCTGACAGCCTCCATTCAATATTTCACTTTGCAAAGTTAATCAATCCGTTAACAATGCCAAAATTTTCTTCCGGCTCAGCTAAGGTACGGAGGTTATTTCCGGCTGGAGGAAAAATCAAGAAACTTGTGCAGGTTTATGCGTTTTTAAATTTATCGGGAGCTGTTTGAGTGGGGAGCTGCTGCTTCTCTCGTATGTTAATTGCCGGATGTATTCGGAAGTGGGGTGGAGCTACAGATTGTGCCGGGTGTTCGTACTATAGTGGCGGTGTTTCGCGTGTTTTGTTGTCGGGGTGGTGTGCTTCCGGGAGTAGTACGGTTTTGTGATTGCATATGTGATTATCCTTGCGCTCGTGGGCTGCCCGCTTTTATAGTGTCCAGCATGTGACGAAAATGTATTTTCCTTGTTATCAAGTATATACGTTTTGAAGATTTGCTGGACTACGTACATTTTGTCACAAAACCGCTATTTTACCGTAATTTTGCCGGTGTTCAGCAAGAGCCTCTTTTTCAAGTGTTTGTAAACCAGGTGCGTCTGTGTGTCTTTTCTGCTGGACTTCTCCTGAAGGGAAAAGTTTCTTATGATGAAGTGCGTATGTGGAGTTGCCCGGTCTCGTTGCAGGTGAACCGGACAGGTGTGTTTTGGGTGCACCTGCGGGGAAGGATGTGGGATGTCGGTCGTAAATCAGGTAATGCTGCTGTACTCTTGTCAGTTGGTATCACGGATGCAGCGGACGTAGCCGACCTCATATCTGCCGTTCTGCAACATGAATACTCCGTTGTCGACCCACATAAAGCCTTCTCTTTGGCCATCGTACCCAAATTTGCCGTTCATTGAAAATGAAGTATGGCTCATATAATACCCATTTCCCTCGTATGTCACAGGCTGCAAATCGTTAAAAGTCTTTGTCATTAGTTCTGTATGAAAACCAGACCAATCCAACTCACCTTTCCAATAAGTCGCTACAACATCGTATGTAGGCCATTGATCTGCTGTCAGCCGGGTAGACATAATCAACAATTCACGCTGTGTGGGAATTCTGTATCCCTCTGGACATGGGTTAATATGCTGATAACTTTCCCAGAAACTAGAATTTGTCCAGTTGTAGCCAGTTTCATTTTCAGATGAGTAATCACGCCAGGCATCTCCCAAGCCGACTTCTCCTCCATTCTTTGGTATAACTATCTTGTCATACGGCGGCTGAAATCCATAAGCATGTGCGTCGACTATAAACCTGGTGTACGGACGGTTGTTGGAGCCCTTTTCGTTATCTAACGGGAGGGGCTGACCGCCGTCCATTGAGGAACGCAGGGATTTTGGATTCATGCGGGAAAGGTCTATGGTGTAGGAACCGTCCCCGTTGTCAAAGACTTGTACAAGATCTTCCGGCTCTGTTCCGGGTTGATCCAACGGAATTCCGAGATTGCGGATACAACGGTAGGAATATAGATTTCCGTTAAAGTCTTCGCTTACGGAAGTGCTGAAAGAGCCTCTGGATGCCCCTTCCTCGGCCCAGAGGATATTGGGGTTGTTATTTTCGTTCGGGTCCGGGCTGCTGGAAGTATAGTGCCAGAATACTTTATTGTCATCTCTTGGTGGCATATCCCCATCTACAGGGCTGTAAGGGACAGCAGCAGGATTACGGATGGCAGCAGGATTGCTGTGACAATGCGTTTTCTCATGCCGCACCTCCTTTTTTACGTTTGTTGTAATCCGCGTCCCAAAGTCTCCATACAAATGCGAATTTTACTTTCAGCGGCCCAAAGTAGTGCATCTGGGAGGTCTGCTGGTATACGTAGTGGGTGCCGCCCATATACGGTACGGGGAGGTATTCCTCGTAGCGGGTGAACATGTAGCCTGCTCCGAGGCCGACTTCAAATGAAAGCGAGCGGCTGATGGGGAACTAACCAATATATGAATGTATTCTATTGTAAAATAGGTAGATATGTTTGATGTTTAGATTAAGAGATGATTCCTATCTTATAAATGGAATATGGAATTGAAAACACAGTCATTGCATTCATGGAAAATTTTATCGAATATCATGGTTACATATAAACCGTGTATCGTATAAAACAACAAACTCCCTCTTCTATTAAGAAAAAGGGAGCTCGTTGTCGCAAAATTTTATGTGCGAGGCAATCTTTTATTATTTTTTACGGACAGCACGGACATTAAGTTGCGTATCACGTCGTTCTTGGCTTGTGCTTCCGATCGCATCATATTTATAGGAATACTCATGACTATTTTCTACACTTGTCGAAGTCCAGTAATTCCCGCTCAAAGGATGCTCTGCATCGCTTATATCTGTTATTTCTCCGCTTGCAGGCAAATACCACTCTGGGAGTGTACCATTAGTCAATGTAAGTACCTCTTCCCCTTGTGCAGTCACGACATTCCAACTGTTCAATTTCATACAGGCGATAGCGGCATTGTTGGTCGGGATAGAACCGGAACCTTCAATATCCATCATGTCGTCAGTATATCCGCCAACGCTTTGTATTCTGTTGATGATATTGTTTGTGAGCTGAATACCTTCGAAATTATAAATATCGCGAGTATTCCGCTGCCCGTCATCTTGACTTTCTGCAATGTTGCCAGCGTCAAGAGATCCAAGATCAATCGTGATTTTATCAGCAACCTCTCCAATCCCTAAGAATCCCCCGTGTGTATCCATCTTTACATAACTCAAATCAGGAATATCTATCCCAATTAAAAAAGCAATTAATCGTATGATAATACTTTGGTAGAAATTCACATACGTAGCCAATGATTGCCTGTCATTCTCGTCGCAATTGGTAAGGTCAAAGACCAATTTAAAATCGCTGCTCCAATAGAATCCCCACGGTTGCATATCTCCTTCCAAGCGTTCACAACCGATATTACTGCCATACCAACTCGGAGCATATTGTTCGATATTTATAGTTTGTACGACACTGCCGTTTACAGTTACACTTAAAGCGATAGAACGCTTTTCATCACCGATATTCTCCGGAACAAATATGGCAATAGGAAAATCTCCTGAACCCGTACCCGAATAGGAAGCTTCGCCTCGTGCACTGCCGATGTCAGTCAAATTACCCGATGCATCGGTTTCCTGCCTTTTTTCCGTCCAATATCCCTGTTGCGCCCAGCTGTTCATGTCCGACTGCGCCTGAATGGTTACATTGTCCGGTGCTGAAATCGTCCAGCTTTGTCCGGACAGAACACCTGAAACGACAAGGTTGGTCTTGTAAATCTCATAGTGCGCATCCAATGTACGCTCGTCCGACAGCTTGAATTCGTATTCCGGCGTGATGGAAATGCGATAGGTCACGGTCGTACCCTGCGGCCATTCCATACCGGCAATGGACGCGGAGAGAGTCCGCTCGGTGCCGGTCGTTTCATCAACAAACACTACCTCTACCGTAGCCCCATCCGACAAAGTCTGCGGCAGCATCATGAATGTCTGTGCCGCGGATGTCACTTCACTTCCTGCGGTTTCTGTGCCGGTCGTGGCATGGTTCAGTTCCTGCGTAAAATCAACGGTGGTTTCCGTCAACGCCCATGTATCGGTTGTCATATCATAGGTGCCGTCATTCTTGATGCCTTTCAATGTCACACTGCTGATGGTTCCCGCCTGCATCTGGCTGCCCGTCTCAAAACGCACAGCTGTACATATATGCCGGAAGGTAAGCGACACAACGGTGTTGTTGTTGCCGTTCAATTCCCCTGTGGTTGTCACAAGAAGGTCATTCTGAAGGGCCACATCCAAGGGAACAGTATATTTAAGCGTTGTCTCTGTCGGGATTTTTGGCGTGGCAGTGAAGGCATCTACCGGTGCCCAGGCATAGAACTGGAGGGAGTGGCCATCGCCCGGCCAGTAATAAGTGTTGGTGGCACTCCATAGGTTGTTCCCTTTTTCGGAAACATCCTCGTTCATGTAAAACTGTTCCTGTACCAACTGCCCGTTTTTCTTCCAGTATGCCAGCACGTGGAATGCATCATAAAAATTGCCCTCAGCAACAGGAGTGGCACGGGTTACGGCCTGTTTGCCGCCCGATGAATGGATGCCTTCTGAAACTATGGCACGGACACAAAGTGTATCTGCCGAATCCTGCGACCGTAGCACAAACTGTTCCGCCGTATATTCGTTTCTGCCGTCGGTAACCTGACTCCTTGTCTGTGCATTCCCATCCGGCGAGACGCCGAAACAAATGCTGTCACTATGCTTCCCGACGAAGCCGACGTCACTTCTGTCGAAAATGTCCTCGCTGTCGCAAGAGAAAAGCAGCAAGCACGAAAGTAGTGCCGTCGCGCTGCCAAACAAGTTTCGATTCTTATATGCTTTCATATCTGATGATTTTATCTGCTTTACCGTGAGAGTTCCGTGTCACGGCTATTAGTGAGTGTAAGGGGAACATTCAACCCCTTACACCCTGTTTTAATTCCCTGCTGAAGGAATGTCAATAGTCTGATTTTCGTCTGTGTCAATCCAAGGGCTAATTTCGTCAACCGTAAATTCAATCGGCTGGAGTTCGGCATCCGCTGCACCGGCAGTGGAATAGTTCCACCCCCATACATCAAAGCCGGTGATCTCGTCGACATTTTCGACCGGTGCCTTGGAGAGCGGGGCGGCATCGAAGCTGATGGGGGAGGAGGGGGTGTTCTCCAGACTGGCCATGTCACAGGAAACGGAGGCAGGGATCATGACAGCCGCGAGGAGGACGAGGAGGGTTGTCCCGGCGGCACTTTTTTCGGTTCTCCGATCCAGGCTGTATGTGTCGTTACATTTGCGCATATGGTCGTTTGGCTCTTTGAGCTCTTGTCGTTAAAATGGTTTCACAATCTTTTAAGTTCTCCCGCACAGTCACTGCTGCCGGCAGTCCGGCAGGTGTGGACGGGACGGACCGGGCGGAGACTTTGGCTTACGCTGTCAGCGAACTTGGTTTGGGGACCGGGAGGGGACGTTCAACCCCGCCCGGCCGGTGGTTTCATAGATGGGAACTTTATTGTCCTTGTCCTTGTTCGTTGTCTATGATAATGTCATCGACATTTTCTTTATCCCAGTTGTCATATGATACAGTAAATTCTATGGGATAGAGACCTTCCAGGTTGGTCGAGTTTATTTCCGCCGTGTAGGTGTAGCTGTAGCCGGGATTCCAGTTGCCGTCATCTGTACCCGCGATAGTGCATGTGAATACCTTGATCTGGTTCTTCTGCCCATTGTCTATCGTTCCGTCATCTTTGATGGTGTTGCTGTATTTTATCGTGAAGACGATATTGTAGGCCGTGGTTTCTACAAGGTCCTGAGGAAGAAATACCCGAGTCTGTGTGTTCTTGCTTGTCTCTTCGGTTGCGCTGCCAGTCAGACTGAAGTTATCAAAGGCAATGTCGGATTTTTGGCCAGAGGGGACCCAGCAGCTCAGAGCGTATTGCGAACCTGGGCTTGTTGGTGTGTTGCCTGTAAAAGTACCCTGATTGAAAGCATTGATTGTTATGTCGCTTACATCTATCTCAACGCCGTTCAGATCAGCCGCTTTTGAGAAATTGAATGTTACTTTAGACAGAATGTGCTTGAATTCCAGTTGCACTTCATAATGATCGGTACCGTCAAATACATAGTCAGTACCGTCATAGCCGACAGCGTAAAGCAGGTCAGACCCATCTGTGGGGGTGTTGTTTACGGTATAATCGGTTATTGTCAGATGGCCGCTGGAATAAGTGAATTCTACATTATTCTCTGGATTGCTGACGGTTTTGTTGTCGTCGGTATAGGCGGCGAACTTGTAGGCGTATTTGGTATCGTTCCAGTAGCGGGTAGGGTTGTATGTCCATTCTCCGTTTGAGAACGAGACTGCATCTCCATTGAAAACCTCCTGTCCATTGGTGTGTGCTCCATAAACATAGAAGGTTTTCAGATCTTCTAATTTGTCAATGGACTTCACGGCATTGGTGACATGATTGGAGAAGCTGATGGCCCTGCTGTCCGATACTTCCGTGACCTCAGTCTTGGTGCAGCCTGCGAGGATGAAGGCTCCGGCTGCGAGAGTTGTGAAAATTGCTTTTCTCATAATTTAAAAATTAAATAGTTAATAATTGATTATTATTTAGATTGTTACCCATCTTGTTGAGAGTCCTGGCACTGTGGCCCCGTGAGCGGCAGCTGGATCTCTTCGGAGTCTTCCCAGTCGCCCACATCGACTTCGAACATGCCGTTTCCGTCAGGTTTGATTGCAGGGACCTGTACCTTTATCACACCTCCTCGGGGCTGGCTGTGTATCTGGTCCGAGACGAAAAAGTCATCCGGGAAAGCGTAGGCACCTGTAGCGAGTGAGATCTCTAGCGAGACAGCGAAGTTGTCCTCTTCATAGACGGTGTCACCTGAATCTCCATAGCCGTAACTGTAGTCGAAGCCTGGAACGCCGAAAGTCCTGACGGTGGCGATGATTGTAGAGTTGGCTGTATCCACGACGGCTTTGTCGAACAGGACAGATACTTTGTCATCCCCGGTGTGGCCGTCCTGCATGTATACCGTGCCTGCCATTCCCGAGAGGGCTCCGCGTGCGCTGTACACCAGTTCGATACCGGATTCTACCTCGAATAGTATGACGTATGTGTAGACCAGTGGCCTGAGCTGTATGCCGATGGTGTCAGTGTCCGGGGACAGTACACCTTCGTAATTCTCGATCCATGCACCGTATAGCATGTCCGGCTCGTTGACGCTCTCTGCTTCCGGATGAAGCTCGCTGAATGAGGCCCGGGTGCGGGTACGGGTCGTGGCTCTGGCTTCGGCATAGGAGTCCAGGGATGTGAAGACGATGTATTCTGTATCGTTGTTATAAAACAGGATGTCATGCATGCCTTCCTGAAGATAGAGCAGTCCTCCATCGGCTTTGATGTGGCGCTGGTGGATGGTACCGGATTCGTGGTATGCCACTGAAGCGATGCCTCCTCCCGGTTCAGGTACGAGATCCGCGAGAAACTCTTCTGTCAGGCTCCGATGTCCGAGCATGGAGTCCAGATCTTCCTCTTCCCCGTACCAGCGCATCCATTCCTGCTCCCATTCTGCGACGGTATGGACACGTACATTGAGCCCATGCAGATCATGGTCATAGCACAGCTCTTTGCGGCAGCCTGTCAGCATCAGCGTAAAGGCCGCTGCCATGATGATGGATGAGGTCCGCAGAACATAACGCAGTGCACGGTGCTGTACGTGACGCATTTCGTGGAGGAGGGTTCCCGTTGTTGTCATTTTCCACCTCCTTTTTTATGTTTTCCGCTCCCGTACCCGAAGTCACCGAATCTCCATGCCAGTGCCACCTTGAGCTTCAGCGGCCCGAAATAGTGCATCCTGGATGTCTGCTGATATACGTAGTGTGTGCCGCCCATGTAGGGTACGGGCAGATATTCCTCGTATTCCGTGAACATATAGCCGGCCCCGATGCCGAACTCCAGCGAGAGACGTTCCCCTACGGGCAGCATGTAGCCGTAGCTGAGCCCGACGAAACCTGCCTCGCCCTTGTAGCCGCGTCCGCCGTTCTCCAGATCGTACCAGGAGCCGCCTGCGAACAGTCCGAGATAATGCCCGTGCCAGGGCTCTTCGGTCTTGAACCACCAGCGGGCTTCGGGATATATCGTGGCTATCTGATAGTATTTGTGCCTGGGCTTGATGCTCCACCAGGCCACCGCTCCCTGGGCGGCGACGGACCACCTGGGGGTGATGAGGTATTCGAGTTCGAGTGAGGGCATCAGGGCCGCATCGGCCAGGAGGTTGGTCTTCAGCGCGAGGCGGTAGTTGGGAATATACTCCGGCTGAGGGCGGGGCGGCAAGGTAATAGAGTCTTCCAGGGCTGCAACATCTGAGACTATTGCCTTCCCCGCCTTTACCGGAGTTATGGGAACATATTCCAATATTATCTCTGTTCTCCGCAGCTGAGGGAAATGGCTGTCCATCATGTAGGCGAACGTCCTGCCCCAGCGGTGGTCCATGAGGGCCTTCTTGCGGCTTCCGGCTACCTTGCCGTTCCGGAATACCCATGTGGGAAAATTCCTGACGATGTGCAGCACTTCGTCGCGGTACCGGAAGGAGCTGTCCTGCATCAGGGAGGTCTCCAGTCCCTCCCAGTCGATGCCCATGCCGGCAATATCGTATGCTGACGCGGGCACAGGACGGCCGGTACGCTCTTCGATGTAGTCCAGGATGACGGCGGCGCGTTCGTGGGAGAGGGAGAGGTTGAATGATGAGGTTCCTTCAGGGGAGGCCCATCCCTTGATGTAGACATGGAATCTGGGGTCGCGGGAATATCTTTCTACTATGAAAGCAATGCTGTCCAGTGACTTCCGGTTGTCCCTCAGAGCAGGTACAATACCCGCGAGGCCCTGTTCGAAGTGCACCAGGACAGTATCTCTCGCAAGAGTCTGCGCTCCCATATCCATTACGGACAGGGGTACCAGCAGAATGAGCGAAAATATGACGGATAATATTCTCACTTTTCTACGGTTCAAATGGCTATGTCATAGTTCAGGCATTGCTGGAACGGGAACTGCACTCTGAGATGCCTGGAAGGAGGCAGTTATGGTCAGCTGAGTGCGGCTCTGAATATGCTTGAAGGTTTTGTTTATTACTATTGGTTATATTTTAAAACTATGCAAAATGTATTGCGGTCGCAAAGATATGGATTTGGATGTTTGTACAATTACCTGAATGTGTGATTAATGCGTCCAGTTGCGTATTTCACCAATATGGGTAAATTTGCAGAATTGCAGATATTTTTACCCGAAAGGGTGAATTTTGACAACAAATAGTTGTTAAAATCCAGGTTTTTACTCTAAAAGCCTGTTTGACAACGCAGTTTTACAATGTTGTTAGGCGTCCGTGGTAAGCTCTGAATGACAGGGGGGTGTGCAGAAAAAACGTT
>ERZ791736.135-NODE-135-length-29186-cov-5.240500_pt1 | contig 29186 bp, 30 predicted proteins | sample MGYA00509940_ERZ791736 | MGnify/ENA primary metagenome ERZ791736 (study PRJEB30046, sample SAMN00792014) | human gut metagenome | study: EMG produced TPA metagenomics assembly of the A metagenome-wide association study of gut microbiota in type 2... | reverse complement strand
GACTGGATGGGGTAGTATTAGTTTTAATGAAGGATTTTATGGAAGTTCGAATGTTGCTGCAACTCTTCTTAGTCAAAGGTTAGGAAGAGATAAGTTAAAGGATTTTTATAGAAGTTTAGGTTTTGGTAAGAAGACTGGAATTGATTTACCTAATGAACAAAGTGGTAAGATAGACTTTAATTATGATATAGAAGTTGCTAATGCTAGTTTTGGACAAGGTATGAGTATTACTGCTATTCAAATGGTACAGGCTATGACTAGTATTAGTAATGGTGGAGAAGTAATTAAGCCTTATATAGTTAAAAAGATAGTAGATTCTAATACAAAAGAAGTTTTAGTTGAGAATAAAAGAACTGTTGTTAAGAGAGTTGCTAGTAAAGAGACTGTTAATCAAGTTAGAGATTTACTTGATGGGGTAGTTAATAATCTGCAGTCTATTACAGCAAGTGGGCATAGGTATAGAACTGATAAAGTTAGGACTATTGGTAAAACTGGTACTGCTGAAATTGCTGGAGATGGTGGATATTTAACTGGTAGTATAAACTATGTAAGAAGTTTTGCTGGAATGTTTCCATATGAAGACCCACAAATTATTGTGTATGTTGTTGCAAGTAAGATTAGTGATAATTTATTAATTGCTAAAGCAACTAAACAACTAGTGGAAGATACTAGTACATATTTAGGAATAGTTAGTAGTGAAGTTACTCCAACAGGTGATGAGTATACATTTAAAAGTTATGTTAATAAAGATGTGGTTAGTTCTATAGAAGAGTTAGAAAGTATTAATACTAATGTTATTTTAATAGGAGATGGAACTAAAGTAATTAGTCAGTATCCTAAAAAAGGAACAATTATTAATTCTAATGATAAAGTATTTTTGGTAACAAATGGTACTAATTATAAATATACTAATATTGAAGGATTTTCTAGAAGTGACTTAGATGTGTATTCAAAGTTACTTGGTGTTAACTTTAACTATAATGGTTATGGATATGCATTTGGTACTAATTTAAAAGGAAGAGATGTTGTTAAAGGAGAAACTATTGATATTAATTTAAAAGTAAAATATTTAGAAGTAGAAGATAATTCGACAAATAGTGACTTGTAAATATAGTATACTCTTAATGGTGATGTTATGAGAGTGTACTATATTTTTTTAATTAAGAAAAGTGTTTATGATATAACTAAGAATAATCCTGAAAAGTTATATAAGACTTTAGAAAATATTTATTTACTTGATAAAGAAGATATGTATTTAGGATATAAGATGTTTGATAAAATATGTAAATGTTTACCTAAAAATAATTTTAATAAATTAGTAAGAGATACTAATATAGAGAATTTATGTTATTCAAATAATAAGAATACTCATGTTATTAATGATTTTTTAAATAATGAAGTTACTAAAATGATTATTAAGAATAGTCATATAGTTGTTAAAAGTAATAGTATTTATCCAACACTTTTTAATAGTATTAAAAGTATTCCTAATTTGTTTGTATGTGATTTTGTTAATATGGATTATTTCTATTTAAAGAAGGTTAATTATATAAGATAGTTGTATTTTGTTTAAAAATTTTATATAATGTTATTAGGAGGCGTAGAAATGATTTGGGATATATTATATGTTCTAATAGGACTTATTGTAGGAATTATTGTTGGCTTTTTAATAGCAAGAAAAGTTATGACTAAAGAGTTAAAGAAAAATCCACCAATTAATGAAGAAATGATTAAAACTTTAATGAAAGGGATGGGAAGAACTCCTAATCAAAAACAAGTTAATCAATTAATGAAACAAATGAGCAAATTTAATTAATTTGCTTAATTTTTTAGGTGAAATATGTTAAAAGAAGTATTAAGTGATTTACGTGAGTATTATTTAAATGAAGAGTATTATGTTAACAAGGTTAAAGAATTAATTTTTGGTATTAAATAAAGTACTTGATATTATGTATAAAATTTGGTATAATTTTATATGTGTAATGGGGCTGTATTGATTCGACAGAGTAGTTGTACGTATGGATACAAGTAGTAGGCGTACTTAAAACGCAAAATAAAATAATCGGAAACGATTTTAATTTTGCTCCTAGTTTTGCCTAATTAATGGTACTGGAGGTTCAGTTTATTCTTTGTCCATGAGAATAAGTACTGGACTCATAAAAATGGACTATACTATATAATTGTTTAGGTTATATAATGAAATTATTCTAAACTTATGCTAGTACTGGAATGTTGGCTCTCCATGGTACTAGATGAAAATTTAAACCAACTAAACTTGTAAAAACGTCTGTATGGTTGATGCTTTGGACACGAAGTCGCACTTCGTCAGCTCCACCAAAAATAGTAAGTTATCCCCTTTAATGGGGTTTTATTATACATTTAATTTACAAAGTAAAACATATTGGAAGTAATATGTGGTATACTTATAATGGATGGTGATATTGTGAAAGTTATAGTAACTGCTGGAGGAACTGGAGGACATATTTATCCTGCTTTAAGTGTTATTGAAAAAATATTAAGTGAAAAAGGTAATGAAGTATTATATATTGGTACTAAAAATAGAATGGAAAGTAAGTTAATTCCTGAAAAAGGTATTCCTTATGTTGGACTTGATATTTATGGTTTATCTAAAACTAATATACCAAGAGATATTAAAAATATTTATTTAGTAATGAATTCATATAATAAGTGTAAAAAAATTATGAAGGAGTTTAAACCAGATTATGTTATAGGTTTTGGAGGTTATGTGACTTTGCCTGTTTTGCTTGCTGCTCATAAGTATAAAATTAGATGTGCTATACATGAACAAAATAAACTTCCTGGTAAAACTAATAGATTTCTAAGTAAATATGTTGATACTACTTTTGTTTCTTTTGATGAAAATAATAATTATTTTAAAAATGAAGTTATATTAAGTGGTAATCCATGTGGGGAAAAGGCTATTACTACAAAAAAAGTTGATAAGACTACATTAGGTTTTGATAAAAATAAGAAATTAATTATTATAGTAATGGGTAGTTTGGGTAGTGAAGTAGTTAATAATAGATTAAAGGATTTTATTACTAATTTTAATGATAAAGATAAAGAAATACTTTTTATTACTGGTAACTCTAGTTATGAAGAATTTAGTAATATAAAAAATGATAGGGTAAAAATTGTTCCTTTTATAAATGATTTGAGTGGTCTTATGTCTAGTGCAGATATAATTATATCTAGGGCTGGTGCTTCTACAATAAGTGAAATTTTAGCTCTTAATAAGCCTTCAATATTAATACCTAGTCCTTATGTTGCTAATAATCATCAATATTATAATGCTTTAGAACTTAAAAATAAGAACTTGTGTTATATGATAGAGCAAAAAGACTTAGATACCAATAGTTTAAATGAAGGTATTAAGTATATTTTAATGAATGAAAAAGATATGATTAATAATTTAAAAAATGAACCTAAACTTAATGCAAGTACTATTATTGTTAATAAAATATTAAACAAATAATAGTTAAATATAGATATAATTCTTGGGGTAATATAATTAGTATTAAAGATAACTTTAGTAAAGATGTTTATAGAGTTTAATTTTAATGGTTGAAGAAATAGTAAAAAAATTGTATAATTTATATATAGTAGGAGATAAGAGATGACTAAAAAGGTTAAGAGAAAGTTTAATTTTAAAAAATTTTTGATGTTTTTACTTATTCTATGTATGTTAGTACTTTTTGGTATTTATATTACTAAAAAACCTATTAAAAGTATATTAGTTAAGGGAACATTTTTTTTGACTGATGAAGATGTAATAGAAGAGGCTAATTTAGAAAATTATCCATCTTTTGTTAAGACTACTAGTTTAGGTATTAAGAAAAAGTTAAGTAATTTATCACTAGTAAAAAGTGTTAAAGTAAGCAAAGAGTTCGGGTATAGATTAGTTATTGATATAACTGAATATAAAGTACTTTTTAAAATTAGAAGTAGTAATGAATATGTACTTGATACTGGTAAAAGAGTAAGTGATTTAGATTTATTTGTACCTATACTTATTAATTATGTACCTGATGAAATATTTAGTAAAACTATTCAAATGTTTAGTAGGGTAGATGAAGATGTAATTTTAAAAATTAGTGAAATAGAGTATAGTCCTAATGATTATGATAAAGAAAGATTTATATTGTATATGAATGATGATAATGTTGTATATATTACTTTAAATAAGATAAAAGAGTTTAATGATTATAATAAGATAAAAGATCAACTCGGTAGTCATAAAGGAGTACTATATTTAGATAGTGGAAACTATTTTGAAATTAAGGAATGATGTGTACATAATAAGATACACATTTTTTGTTGAAAATTTATTTAATATGTATTATAATATTATAGTTTTAGAAAGAGGGTATTAGAAATGGAAAAGATGTTAGTTTTTGGACATATTAATCCTGATACAGATTCAGTTACTGCATCAATTACTTTGGCTAATTTAAAAAGGAAAATGGGTTTAAATGCTGAAGAAAGAGTATTAGGTGATATTAATAAAGAGACTAAATTTGTTTTAGATTATTTTAATGTTAAAGAACCTAGGTATTTAAATGATACTAAACTTAGAATAAAAGATATGGATTATAGAAAAAATTGTTTTATCAATGAGTATTCATCTATTATGGAAACTTATGACTATATGATGGAGAACAATACAACTGGTGTTCCAATAGTAGATGAAGATAAGAAGTTTATTAGCTTAGTAACGGCTAAAGATATATTAAATGAGAGTATATTTAGTAATGATGTTTCACTGATAACAAGTTATGATAATATTATTAAGACTATTAATGGTAAAGAAGTAGTTAGAGTAAGTGATGAAATAGAAGGTAGTATTAAAGCAGCTGCTTTTGCACATGCCACATTTGAAAGTAATGTTAATTTAACTAGAGATGATATTATTATAGTAGGAGATAGACATTATATTATTGAGCTTGCTATTAAGTCTAAAGTTAAATTACTTATTATAGTGGGTGGAAATACTCTTAAAAAGGATGAAATTAAGTTGGCTAAAAAGAATAAAGTAAATGTTATTTTAACTGATTTAAATACTTTTGAAACTTCTAGAATTATTTTAAATAGTAATTATGTTAAGAAGTTAGCAAGTAAAACTAATTATGTTTTATATGAAAAAGATAGTTATGATGATTTTATGGAAAAGAGTAAAAGTTTAAAAGTAGATAATTATCCAGTAGTAGATAAAAATCTTGTATGTAAAGGGTTATTAAGAAAGAGTGAACTTGGTAAAAGTAATAAAAGAAAAGTTATATTAGTTGATCATAATGAGATAGAACAGTCTGCAATTGGGCTTGAGGAGGCAGAGATTATTGAGATAGTTGATCATCATAAGATAGGTAGAGTTAGTACAAAAGTGCCGATTAATTTTAGAAATATGGCTGTAGGTAGTACTAATACAATTATTTATGAATTATATAAAGAAAATAAAGTAAAGATAAGTAAAGAAATGGCTGGACTTATGATTAGTGGAATATTAAGTGATACTTTACTTTTAAAGAGTCCTACAACTACTATACATGATAAGAATGCAGTTAAGGCTTTAAAGAAAATTTGTAAATTAAATATTAATAAGTATGGTATAGAAATGTTTAAGGCTGGAACTAGTTTAGAGGGAATGAGTGTTAATGATATACTTAATTTAGATAGTAAAACATTTAAAAATAATGATATTACATTTACTGTAAGTCAGGCATTTACTCTTGATATTTTAGAAATACTTAATGATAAAGATAAGTATTTAGATGAAATTGATAATATTATGAATGATTCTAAAGTAGATGCATATGTTTTTGTTATAACTGATATTATAAAGAATGGTAGTTATCTTTTATATAATAAAGAATGCGAAGAAAGTATTAGAAAGGCTTTTAATTTGAAGAAGGTTAGTGAGGGAGTATTTGTTAAAGATGTAGTGTCTAGAAAGAAACAAATAGTTCCAGTATTAATTGATAGTTTGGAAAAATAAAACTCAGTATATTACTGAGTCTTTTTAATGTCATCAATAGTTACTTTACTATTATGAGGAATTGGTTTCCATTCAACTTTCATAAATAATGCAAAGTATGTTGAGTATCTTCCAATTATATCAAATGTTGGCCAAGTTAGGCAGTATAATATTTTTTTATGAAGTGGCATTGGTTTGATGTTTTTGTGTTCTATTATGAATAAGTAAATGGCAACCCATATTTTTTCAAAGTATGAACCTATCCTATAAAGTATTCTAAACCATAAGTTAATAAGTAATCCTATTAGAAAAGCATTTATTCCTGGATTAACTACTACTTTAATAGTGAATAGTTTTCTTAGTGCTTTTGCTAAGTATGTTCCTCCTTGGAAGAAGTTAACATCAATTCCTGTGTTATACATATAACATGCACCCATGAACCATATAACTACTAACCATCTAAATATATTGAATACACTAAATGGTGTTAACTGCATTAATGTGTCATATGAAGCAAATCTGTGTCTTATATTTTCAATTATATTAAGTATAAATTCTTTAAAAGTTTTGCTTTTATTTTTTTTGTTTACTGAAGTTTCTCCCCATTTTGTTCTTACATACCATTTACCTAAAAATATATTTATAAATAGGTAAGGGCCACTTTCAACAAATGCTTGTAAGTGTCCTTTACTCCAACGTATTCTTTGACGAAGTGCAACTTTTAAACTTGTTGGTTGTTCATCATAAAACATTGCTTTATCTTGATAAGTTATTTGGTAACCTTGCGCTACTGCATCAGCTGTAAGAGCTCTGTCTTCTGTAAGACTTGTATAATGCCAACCATTTTTGACTATTTCATTAGTAAACAAGAATCCTGTTCCTTGAATGTTAGTGGCTAAATGTAATACACTTCTTGCACGGTGATTTGCTCTTATACTTCTAATCCAGTGTAGTGCATATGTTGAAGCAATCCAGTTTTCATCAAAGTTCTTAGTGTTTCTGTATGAAGTGATTATCTTTTCTCCACTATCAAAAGCATCATTCATTCTACTAATGTAGTCAGTATTAAGTAAGTTATCTGCATCAAATATAAAGTATCCTTCAAAACTCATTCTACCATAGTCTTCTTCAATTCTATCAAGTAAGTATTCAAGTGCATATCCTTTAGTTCTATGTTCATTATCAAATCTTTCGTAACATATTGCACCATGATTTCTTGCTATTTCTGCTGTGTTATCTGTACAGTTATCTGCTACTACAAATGTTGTAACTAAACTCATATCATAGTCTTGTTTGTTAATACTATCAATTAAGTTACCTATAACATTCTTTTCGTTTCTTGCTGCAATTAGAATTGCATATTTGTGTTTATTTTTAGCAGGTTTAAACTTTCTTGTAAAGAATACACCAATAATATAGTAAGCATTTTTATAAAGTAACATTATTGCTAATATTTTTCCTAAAACATCATAAACACTTTTCCATTCATGATAATGATTTGCTATTACATTAAATAAATTCATTAAATAAATCATATTACACCTCAAAACTAACAATAGTATATCATAATTTATTATAAAAAGATAGTTTCAAATTAATGGGGTGTTCTTTCTATATTAAGTTTTTTTGTAAAATAGTGTATAGTTTTTTTTCTTGTATTTTAAAATAATTATTTATATTGTATACTTGTAATGGGAAGTGAAGAGAATTGAAAAAGTTTTTAGTAATAATTGGTTCACTATTTTTAATTAGTGGATGCAGTAAAACAGATAATATTATAAATAAGGGAAAGGATAAAGAACCAGTTAAGAAATTACAAATAGTAGATGAATCAAGTAAGTCTAGAAGTTATGCAGTAATGATTAATAATAATCATCGTGCTTGGCCACATGCTGGGTTACAGGAGAGTATTGTTAATTATGAAATTATTACTGAAGGAGGAATAACTAGATTTTTAGCAGTATATAAAGATAATATTCCAGAACAAATTGGTTCAGTTAGAAGTAGTCGTCCATATTTTCTAGATTATGCTTTAGAAAATGATGCTATTTATATACATTGGGGTGGAAGTGATCTTGCTTATAGTGATATGTCTAAACTTGATATTGACCACATTGATGGAATAAGATATGAGGGTTCATACTTTTTTAGAGATAGAAGTTTACATAGGGCTTATGAACATACTGGTTTTACAAGAGGAAGTTTGATTAAGGAAGGAGCGACTGCTCTTGGATTTAGAACTGAAAGTGATAAAGGGAATTTACTTAATTATAGTGTAGATGATATTGATTTAAGTAAGTATGAAGGAACTATAAAAGCTGATAATGTAGAAATAGAGTATTCTAGTTATCAAACAACTAGTTATAAGTATGATGAAGAAAATAAGGTTTATTTAAGAAGTATGTGTGATGAAGGGCATGTTGACTTAGTTACTGGTAAACAATATACTGCTAAAAATATTATTACTTATCAAGTAAAGAATAGAAGCTATGATGATTATGGTAGACAAGAATTAGATAATATAGGAAGTGGAGAAGGATATTATATAAGTGAAGGGTATGCTACTCCTATTACATGGGAAAAAACTTGTAGAAGTTGTAAAACTATTTATAAGTATAGTGATGGTAAAGAATTAAAAGTAAATGATGGAAATACTTGGATACAGATTCAACCAGTTGGTAAAGTTTTAGATATTACTAGTAATAATACTGAAACAGAAGAATAAAATATATTGAAATAATCTCTAATATTTGGTAAAATAGAGATATACTAAGGAGGATAATTTATGGAAAGTGTGATGAATTTTTTAGCAGAATATTATATTTGGTTCTTTGTAGCAGCCATAGTTTTATGTTTTGCTTTAATTGGATTTATAATTGATTCTAAGAAAAAACAAAAAGGAGAAGTTAAAAATAATACTTTAGATAGTACACCAGAAATGAGTATTCCAGTTAATAATACTATGGATATGAATAATGGTTTAGAGAATACTGTTACTAATAGTGAAAGTGTATCTAATATGACTGGAAATAATGAACCAGTTAATATGGATGCAACTATGGAGATTAATGATATTCCAATTAATAATACTACAAATGTAGGTAGTATGGAAAATAATAATGTAGTAAATAATACACCAGTTATGGAACCAACTAAAACAGATACACCTACAGTAACAACAGAAACACAAACTAATGCTATACCAGTTAATGATGAAAGACCTGCAGTTATGTTAGATGAGTTACCTGAAGTGGAAAGTTTAAACTTGAATGAAGTACCAACTAAGCCAGAAGAAAAATTAGAATCATTTGATTTTAGTGATGACAAATAATATGTAAAATGGATGTGTAATATTTTAAAAGATATAGTAATTATATCTTTTTTATTATATAATTATTATTAGTAAGGAGAGATTATATTATGACATTAACAGAGATATATACAATATTTACAAAAGTTTTAGATGTTGGTATATTATGGTTTATATTCTATTATATATTGAAGTATATAAGAAAGAATGTAAAATTAACTTTGATTTTTAAGGGAGTTTTAATAGTAGTTTTTCTTAAATTATTAAGTGAATGGTTGAATTTGAATACAGTTGGAGTACTTTTAGAGTATGTAATAGAAAGTGTTCCTATTGCTATTATTGTTTTATTTCAACCTGAAATTAGAAATGTATTAGAAAGTATTGGAAGAAGTCAACTTCTTGGTAGACATAAGGTTCTTACAGTTGATGAAAGAGAAAAAATTGTATATGAAATTATGCAAGCAGTTGAATATTTAAAAAGAAATAGAATTGGTGCACTTATGGTTATTGAAAGAGACTATAGTTTATCTCAATATATAGAGAGTGCTACAAAGATATATGCTGATATTAGTAGTGAATTATTAATTAGTATATTCTTCCCAAATAATCCACTTCATGATGGCGCAGTTATTATTGAAGGAGATAGAATTAGTTCTGCTGGTAGTGTTTTACCAACTAGTATGAATCCTAATATTAGTAAGAGACTAGGTACAAGACATCGTGCTGCTTTAGGTATAGCAGAAGTCAGTGATGCAATTAGTATATGTGTTAGTGAAGAAACTGGAAGAGTTAGTATAGGAGTTGATGGTCAACTTAACTATAATATGACTTTAGAAGATGCTAGAATGTTACTTATTGAAAGTTTACAACCTAAAAAAGAAACTTTCTTTGATGCAGAGGCTAATTTAGAAGAAAGTGAAGGTGAGTTAAATGAAGACAACAAAGAAGAGTAATGTATTTGTTAAAACTATTAAAAAAATAGCAAATTTCTTTGATAGAATTCTTATTACACCTATAAGTAAATTAGCATATTTTATAAAAGATAAGTTTTCATTTAAAAGTGGTTTTATTGATAGAATGCTTAATAAACCTAATGTACTTTTATATATATCATTAATACTTTCATTTACTATGTTTATGATGGTACAAAAGAATTTTATTAATTTTAGTGATACTAAAGCTATTACAATGTCAAATTTACCAGTTGAAGTAGAATATAATGATGAAGCATATGTGATAGAAGGTTTACCTACTAAGGCTGACTTAGTTTTACTTGGTAAGAAGAGTGAATTATATTTAGCTGAACAATATGGTGATCATAAAATAACACTTGATTTAACTGGTTTAGATGTAGGTACACATAAAGTTACACTTGACTATAATAATCCTATTAGAAAGTTAAATTATATATTAGATCCTGGAACTGTAACTATTGTTATTTATCCTAAGGTTAGTGAAGTTAGAACATTATCTATTGATGTTATTAATACTGATAAGTTAGATGAGACTTTAGTAGTTAGTAATGTATTACTTGATAGAAATGATGTTATTATAAAGAGTTATAAAGAAAAATTAAATACTGTTGCTAATGTTAAAGCTATAGTTGATGTTAATAGTTTGAATGCTACAGAAAGTGGTACTTATACTATTGATAATGTTAAATTAGTAGCATATGATGATAAAGGTAAAGAAATTAGTGGAATAGAAGTTGTTCCTGGACAAGTTACGGCAACTGTTACCATTACTAGTCCAAGTAAGACAGTTCCATTAAAGATAGTACCAGTTGGAGAAGTAAGAAGTGGAAGTGCTATTAGTAGTATTACAAGTAGTGTTACAAATGTTATAGTTTATGCTGATGAAAGTGTTCTAAAGGATATTAATTATATTGAAGTAGAAATTGATGTTAATGGAATTAGTTCTAATAAGACATATCAAAAAGTTATTAATAAGCCACAGGGAGCTAGAAGTATAAGTGATACATCTGTTACTATTAATGTTACTATGGAAGAAGAAACAAGTAAAGATTTTATGAATATTAGTGTTGAAACTGAAGGACTTAATGAGAAATTTAAGGCGAGTGGCGCTACTGAAAATGATGCTAGAGTTACTGTTAGTGTAAGAGGAGTAGGTAGTTTACTTGAACAGTTACTTGATACTGATATTAAGGCTTATGTAGATTTGTCTGGTATTACTGAGCCAGGTACGTATAATGTTCCAGTGTATGTTACAGGAAGTGATGTAAAACTTACTTATACAAGTAAAACAAAACAGATTAATGTTGTGGTTCAAAACAAGTAGAAATACTTGTTTTTTTATTTACTTTAATTTGTATAATTTTTTGTAAAGTTGTGATGTAAATAAAAAATAAAAAAGTAATTTTATAATTTTTTACGTATAAGTATATAGGAGGAAAAAAGTATGAATGATAATTATCTAGATCACATAAGAAATGAAATAATAACAATAGAAGCAAAGGTAATAGTTAGAGAATATAAAAATAACCTAGATAAACTTACTAAAAATTATAACATTGGTAAAGAACTAACACTAGCCGGTAAACACTATGGAGAAGGAATTGTAAAAAAATATGCAAATATTTTGACTAAAGAATTTGGAACAACATATGGTTTTACTAATTTAAATTATATGAGACAATTTTATAATTTTATTGAATAATTTCATGCATTGCATGGAAATTTAACATGGAACCATTATTTAAAACTTTTACCATTAAATGATATTAATGAAGTAAATTATTACATTCATATAACAATGAGAGATAATTTAAGTTATAGAAATTTATCTCTCAGAATAAAAAACGATGAATATCATAGATTATCACCGGTAACAAGAGATAAATTAGAAACAAATAAAAAGATAAAATCAGGAGAAGAAGTACTAAATCCAATAATAGTTAGAACAAATAATTTAAAAAAAATTCCACCCAGTGGATGGAAAATTGACTTGGTATCATTATAAATTGCTTTTACCATTTAAAGATATAAATAAGAAAAGAGAATTGTCACTTAAAATAAAAAGTGATGAATATTGTAGATAAAGAAAAAGCATCCAACTCATAATAAAACGATAAGATTACTAAAAGCAAAGGGAATGAATAATTTTGAAGTATCATTAATAGATGTAGGCAATGTATATAAAACCACTTTTAAAATTGAGTTAAATAAATCTGTATATAGGAGGTGAAAAAGTATGAATGATAATTATTTAGAACATATAAGAAACGAAATAATAACAACTGAAGCAAAAGTAATAGTTAGAGAATATAAAAATAACCTAGATAAACTTACTAGAAATTATAACATTGGTAAAGAACTAACACTAGCCGGTAAACACTATGGAGAAAGTATAGTTAAGAAATATGCAAATATTTTGACTAAAGAATTTGGGACAACATATGGTTTTACTAATTTAAATTATATGAGACAATTTTATAATTTTATTGAAAAAAGTCACCCACTGGATGACAAATTGACCTGGTCTCATTACAAATTACTTTTACCTTTAAAAGATATCAGTGAAATAAAATATTACATTTATGTAACAAAAAGAGAAAATCTTAGTAAAAGAGAATTGTCACTTAGAATAAAGAATGATGAATATCATAGATTACCAACAGAAACGAGAGATAAATTAGAAAAGAATAAAAAGGTTAAATTGGGAGAAGAAGTACTTAATCCAATAATAGTTAGAACTAATAATTTAAAAGAAAAATTTACAGAAAAAGTATTACAAGAAATGATTATGAATGACTTACCTAATTTTCTAAGACAATTAGGTTCAGGATTCTCATTTATAGATAGAGAATATAAAGTACAAATAGGAAATACTTTTAATTATATTGATATTCTTTTATATAATTACATTAGAAATTGTTTTGTAGTAGTAGAACTAAAAATAACAGAACTAAAGAAAGAATATTTAGGGCAAATAAAAACATATATGAATATAGTAGATAAAGAAATAAAGAAATCAACGCATAATAAAACAATAGGTATCTTAATAACAAAAGAAATGAATGATTTTGAAGTATCATTAATAGATGCTAACAATGTCTATAAAACTACTTTTAAAATCGAGCTAAATAAATCTGTGAATATTTAGAAGGAGAAAATACAATGAAAGATAATTATTTAGAACAGATAAGAAATGAAATAATAACAACTGAATCAAAAGTAATAGTAAGAGAATATAAGAATAACTTAGATAAACTTACTAGAAATTACAACATTAGTAAAGAACTAACATTTGCTGGTAAACAATATGGTGAAGGAATAGTTAAGAAATAGGAGGGTATTTTAACTAAGGAATTTGGTAAAGGTTATAAACATTTAGAACTATACAAAATGCAACAGTTTTATGAGTTAATTCAAAAAGTCGCTCCAGTGAAGCTAAATTTTATCATGGAGTCATTATAAAATTTTGTTATCACTAAAAGATACTAATGAAATAAAGCATTACATTTATGTGACAAAAAGAGAAAATCTTAGTATGAGAGAGTTGATGCTTAGAATAAAAAGTGATGAATATCATAGATTACCAATTGAAACCAGAGATAAATTAGAAACAAATAAAAAAAATAAAGTCAGGAGAAGAAGTACTTAATCCGATAATAATTAAAAGATAAATAATAAAAAACATATCAATTTAGATATGCTTTATTTTATATTTTTTTCGAATGGAGTAAGAAGTAGTCCAATATTTATTATTCCTGCTAATCCTACAAAAGAATAAATTACTTTAGTAAGAAGAGCATCTACTCCAAATATAGCTTCTACTAGGTTAAAATTAAATAGTCCTACAAGACCCCAGTTTAAAGCACCAACTATAGTTAGAGCAAGACAAATTTTTTGTAATGTTTGCATAATACCTCCTTTTATTAATATTTTAATCAAATTTTATTTATTTATACATAAACGATAATTAATTAAATATAATTTAATGTAACTAATAAAGGAGGGTTATTTTGAAAAAGTTTTTGGTAGTATTATTTTCATTATTTTTATTAGTAGGATGTGGTAAAAAGAGTGACGATGTTATTAAAGAGTTTGAAAGTAAAGTGAATTCTTTAGAAAATTATCATTTAGAAGGAGAAATGCAAATAACTAATAATGAAGATAAATATAATTATTTAGTTGATGTTACTTATAAGAAAGGTACTTATTATAAAGTTTCTTTAATAAACAAGGAGAATAAACATGAACAGATTATTTTGAAGAATGATGAAGGGGTTTATGTTGTTACACCAAGTATTAATAAGAGTTTTAAATTTCAAAGTGAATGGCCTAGTAATAGTAGTCAAAGCTATATATTAGAGAGTTTGTTAAAAGATGTACTTAATGATAGTGAAAGAAGTGTTAAGAATACAAACGATAAGTATACTATTATAAGTAAAGTAAATTATCCAAATAATAATGATTTAAAAACACAAGAAGTTACTTTAGGTAGTGATTATTTACCTAATAAAGTAGTTGTTAAAAATAGTAGTGGTAGTACACTTATAAGTGTTGTTGTTACTAAAATTGATTTAAAAACTAAGTATGATAAAAATTATTTTGCATTATCTAATAGTATTAAAGAAGAAGTAAATAATAGTAGTTCAAAAGAAACTGGTGCTACTTTAAAAGATGTTGTTTATCCAATGTATTTACCATCAGGAACTAAGTATAGTGGGGAAGAAGTTATTACTAAAGATAATAGTGAAAGAGTAATTCTTACTTATACTGGAGTTAAACCTTTTATACTTATAGAAGAAGCATCTAATAATAAAGAACATGAAACTACTTTAGTGAGTGGTGAAGTTGTACAATATGGTAATGTTTTAGGAGTGTTAACTAGTACTAGTTTAAATTGGAGTAATAATGGTAAGGAGTATTATCTTATTGGAGAAAGTTTAAGTAGTGATGAGATATTACAAATAGCTAGTAGTACTGCAACTGTAGCATTAACTAAATAAAAAGGGTTCACTTTGTTGTGAATCCTTTATTTTACATGAACATATCTTGTTTCTTTATGTGTTGTTCCTAAATAAATTATACTATATCTTATTTCATATTCACTTTCTTTTGAAGTGTTTACTTTATCAACTTTAGTACAAGTATTAGTACAATCATATATTTCATATTTCATATTATCTTTACTAATTGTATCAGTAACATCTAAACTATTTACTAGGAATTTAATTGTTTTAAGTCCTAAATCTGGAACTGTTTCATTTATTTGATATGTTGGATGTATCCAGTTTCCGTTTTTTGTTCCAACTGCTTTTAGTTCGATTACGAAGTCAGTTGATGAACCTTTTAAGTTAGCAATAAGGCCACTACTTGAATTATCTTTAAATTTACTATATGCTGACTTTACAACTACTGAATCATAGTTAGTAGTATTATCAATTGTATATGATGTATTAGTAGTGAATCCTACATAGGTTAGGTTAGTACCACTTTTTAAGTATATGTCATAACCAAATTCTCCAATGTTGTTAGTATTATATTCAAGACGTTTGGTTAAACTTTTTTCTGCATAGATACTAAAACTAGTATTGAAGTAATCTGTTAAATATGTTTTATCTACTGCACTTGGAATACTAATTCCTGTCCAAGATAGTTTTGCTTGAGAACCATTTTCTACAACATTTAAATCAGTTGGATTTGATAGTTCACTGAATCTATTACTTACTTCTGTTGGTTCTGTACCACTTATAAAGTAGTGAGTTTCCCTTAATGCTTTTGGTGTATAATCACTTGCAAGTCTTGCAGGAATTGTTTCTAATTCTACTTCTTTTTGTACTAAACCTTTAGGTACTTTAAACTTGCTACCAGTATTAAATATTTTACCAACTATAAGTGACTGTATTTTATTTCTGTGTGCTGTAGAAGCAGCCATTTTAATATAGTTATCTTTTGTTAATTCATCGTAACCATTCCAGAATGCAATAGTGTAGTCAGGGTTATAAGTTACTACCCATGAGTCTTGAATAGCATCTAAGCTTATTCCTTCTTTTCTTAATCTATCTTCATCATAAGAACTTGTTCCTGTTTTAGTTGCTACTTGAGTACCACGAACGTATGAAGCACCTGGTGTAACATTAAATAATACGTTAGTAATTAAATATGCTGTTGTTTCTTTCATAACTCTTTTACGAGTATATTTTATTTCTTCAGTTTCGCCACTTTCTTTATATTTGATACTTTTTACTGCATGTGGTTCGGTATAATATCCACCATTTGCAAATGCAGAATAAGCCCCAGCCATTTGTTTTGGGTTAGTTCCTTCAAATGCACCAATTGAAGCTGATTCGAATATTTTACCATTATCATTTCCTGGTGTTATTCCTAAACTAGTTGCAAAATCCCATTTTTGTTCATTTGTTGTAGCATGGAAGGCTTGAAGAGCAGTAGTATTCATTGATTTAGATAAACCAGTTTTAAGTGTTACTATTCCTGAATACTTTCCATTCCAGTTTTTAATAACTCCACCTTTATTATAAGGTGTTTCTTCATCAAATAGTGGAGTATATGTATTCCAGTTTAAGTGTTCTATTGCTGGACCGTAATCTAGTACTGGTTTTATTATTGATCCAGGGTGTCTATTAATGCTTGTTGCATAGTTAAATTGTAGTTCACCTTCGTGATTTCTTCTTGAACCAATTGCAACAAGAGAGCCATCACTATTATTAAGTACTGCCATACCTAGTTGAATTGCATCATCTTTGAATTCATATCCACTAGATCCATCGTATATACTATTTATTACATCTTGTCTTTCAGGATCAAAATAAGTATATATTTCAAGAGGTACTTTGTATGGGTCTACTTTATATTTTTCTTTTACTTCTTCTATTACTGTGTCTACATATCCTTGATATTTACTTATATAACTTTGTCTTTCAACTAACATGCTAGTTACTGATATTTTTTTAGCATCTTCTGCTATTTCTTTACTTATGTAACCATGTCTTACCATTAAGTTTAATACTTGATTACGTCTTGCTTCTGCTTGATCAGGATAACTAAATGGATCATATGCGGTAGGTGCTTGGAAGAGTCCAGCAATAAGTGCTGCTTCACTCAAACTTAAATCTTTAACACTTTTACCAAAATAAGTTTGACTTGCTTTTTCAACACCAAATGAATGGTTACCTAAGAATTCACTATTTAGGTATAAAGCAATTATATCTTGTTTAGTATATTTCTTTTCTATTTTAAATACTGACAAGTATATATCAGTAAATTTTCTTATTATTCCTTTAATACCAGTACTTGTTGTATCAGTTAAAGCATTTTTACTAACTTGCATTGTCAAAGTAGATGCTCCACCTGCACCAGACTGTCCTAGTACTTGGCCAATGCTTGCTTTTATAAAACGCGCTAAGTCTACACCATTGTGTTGGAAGAATCTAGAGTCTTCTGTTGCAACAACTGCATCAATTAATACTTCAGGAATTTCATCATATTCAACTTTAACTCTGTTTTCAACTTCACCATTTCCTGCATTCATTCCAAGAGTTGTTAGAACTTGATTATCATTATAATAAATAACAGTTGAGTCTTTATTAAATAATTTAGCCTCCGTAAACTCTGGAGCAGTTATAACTATATATGCAGCAAAAGCAATTACTGTAAATACTGCTAATATAGCAAGAGCAGTTATAATAGTTAAAACAATGTACCATGTTTTTCTTTTATTCATTTTTGGTTTCGGTTCTTTTTCTTTTTTAACTTTCTTTTCTTTCTTAAACCTTGTTTTTAGTTTTTCTTTTTTATTTCTTATTTTATTAAAATTTAATTTACTATTTAGAGATTTCATTTTCTCCCTCCTTTAAATATACTTTTTCTACAACACTTAGATAATCTAGTCTTGGAATAAAGCCTTCTTTAATAATGTAAGCATACTCATTAATTACATCAAATGGTATACTTTTTCTTTCATTACTATTTATAAAGTTAATTAAAGTACTTCCTTTTAACAGGTAAAACTTATTATTCATAAATATTATTAGAAAGACGATACCACCATGGTTTAATATTCTTTTTATATGAAGTATTTGATGTTCTTCTATATTTGATAGTGGAAAACTTGTAGTGTTTTTACATTCTTTTGCATCAAATTCAATATAGTGTCCTTTATAAATACCATTATAGTCAAGAGTACTAGTGTGACTAAAAACTGCTTTGTTAATCATCGTTGTCTTTTTAGTTCTATATTCTACATTTAATACCTTTATTGGAGTAGGCTTCTTATAAATAATAGCTCTATCTTTTTCTAAGTAGTAGTTGTTTGTCTCGTTAATTATATTTTCTAAGAACATTCCACGATTTTTGTAACTTAAATTTTTTTTGGGCATATAAACACCTCATGTATATTTTACCATATTCAATAAAAAAAGTCACACTTAAGGAAGAAGTAGACATATTTTTTGTAAATATGTAGTTTATTTAGTACTTTAGATAAATTAATTATAAATATTGTTGATTTAGAGTGTAAAAAGTGTTATAATTTGTCGTAGAAACGAAGGGAGGGAAAGAGAATGACAAGAGTTGAAGTTAAGAATGGAAATGTAGAATATGCTTTAAAGAGATTTAAACTTAAAGTTCAAAGAAGTGGAGTCCCTTCTGAAATGAAAAAAAGAAAAGAATATTCAAAACCTGGTGTTGTTAGAAGAGAAGCTAAAAAAGAAGCTATTAAGAATGCTAGAAGAAATAATAGAAAACATAATAACTAAGGAGGATGTATATAATGCTATATGATAAGATTAATAAAGATATGATGGTGGCAATGAAAAGTCATGATAAGGATACTTTGAGTACTATTAGACTTTTAAAAAGTGCGATTGATTTACAAAAAATTAATAATAAGTTAGATAGTGTTACTGATGAATTAGTTATAGAGGTTGCTAGTAAGCAAGTTAAACAACATAAAGAGAGTATAATTGAATTTAGAAATGCTAATAGAAATGATTTAGCTGATAAATTAGAAAATGAAATTAAAATTATAAGTAATTATTTACCTGAACAATTAAGTAAAGAAGAAATTGAAAAAGAAATAGATAGAATTTTTGATTTAGTTAAGCCTGAAAGTAAAAAAGATATGGGTAAAATAATGAAAGAAGCTAATATATCTTTAAAAGGGAAAGCTGACTTTAAATTAGTTAGTGAAATGGTTAATAGTAAATTAGGTGCTTAGGCATCTTTTTTAGTTATGGAAAGTAAAATGATTTATATAAGTATGTTTTTGATAATGGTTATGTAGTAGATGAATTGAGAAAGTTAAAACAATTGTTATTAGAACTAAAAAAATAAACAAATATGGAAATTGATAGTGATATAAAACAAGAAAATAATAAAAATGATAAAAAGTTAAACTTAAAAATGAAAAAGGCATGTGTAATGTTTTCTTTTTTTTGTTGAAAAAGATATTATTTTTTTGTATAATTGTTTTTAGGATAGAGGTGTGTTATGAAAAAGTTATGTGTTTTTATAATATGTATGTTTTTTTGTTTAACTAGTTTATATGCTGCTAATCAAACTAATGCAAATACAATTAAAGGGGATTTGAAGTGCTTTTATACTAGGCTTGATAAGGAAAATATATTTATTTTAGATACTGATAAATTTAAGTGTACAAATGGAGTTTGTGTTAGTAGTGACTTTAATAAGATAGGAATACTTAATACTAATGAGTATGAACGAGTAGGAGGTTCTACTTCATATTTAGTAAATAGACTACCTTTTGTTACTTTAGGAAATAATGGGTATGATGTTGTTACTTCTAATGAGATTAGACAGGGTGAAAGTGAAGGCGGATTAAGACCGGTACTTGTACTAGAAGAAGGCTTATATGTAATAGGTAGTGGTACTAAAAGAGATCCTTGGATACTTGTAGCAAGTGCAAATGGGGTTAACTTTATACCATATATAAATAATACTAGAGTGGATAATATTCCTAATAGTACAGATAAATATTTATTTGTTAAGTATGAATGTACAAAGAATGTTGAAACAAATTATGTTGGACCAGTATATGGTGATACTTTAAGTAATTTAGGTGCTAAAGCATATAGTAAGAATGCAACATGTAATTTATATTATAAAGATGGATATAAGGTTACTTTTAAATATCCTGATGGAAGTAGTAATTATATAAATATAGGTCCTAGTAAAAAGGGAAGTGCTAGTAAACTTGAGGTAAATGGTTATACTTGGGAAAATGCAAGTGTTAGTTGTAATAATGGAGTTACTGCAAATATAGAAGATACTAAAATAAGTGTTGATAATGTAACTAAAGATAGTATTTGTACTGTAAACTTGACTATGTTACCAACTGTAACAATGACAGCAAGTAATGGTAGGGTTGGTGCACCTGTTAGTAAGACACTTCCTCATTTAGGAGATAGTTTAACATTTACTGTAACTGCTAACTCATATTATCAAACAAGTGGTGCTACAGTAAGTTGTACAAATGGTAGTACGATAAGTTTAAGTGGTAATACTGTAACAGTAAGTAATATTACTAAAAATGATACATGTAGAGTAAATATGGCACCTCAAACATATAATGTAACACTTTCTGTGGTTAATGGAAGTGGTAATACTACTAAAGGAATAAAGTATGGAAGTACTGGAACGTTTACAGTAAGTGCATATAGTGATTATACAACAAGTGGTGCAAGAGTAAGTTGTAATGGTGGTGCTAGTGGTTCAATAAGTGGTAATACAGTTACAATAAGAAATGTTAATAAAGCACAAACATGTACAGTAACAATGACTCTTGCAAAACCAATTGGTGAGTATTGGATAGCAAATACAGATGGTTATATAAGAGAATATACTAGTAGTGGAACATTAGTTAAAACTACAAATGGTTCTTCATTATATTTACAATATGGAGCTTACTACTATATTGAAGCATATGGTGGTCAAGGAGATGGTTATGGACGTTATTCAGGTGGTGCTGGTGGAAGAGCAACTGGATATGCAACATTTAGTGCAGGAACAACTCTTTATCTATACGCAGGTAGTCAAGGCGGAGGCGGACGAGGTGCTGCATATGGTGGTGCGTCTAGTCGTGTAGTATATGGAAGTACAAATATATTAATTGCTGCTGGTGGCGGAGGCGCTAGTAGTGATAGTTATGGTGGAGACGGCGGAAATGGTTATGGTTCTGGTGGAAGAGATGTAGGAGATGGAGCAGGATCGAGTGGTTCAAATGGTTCTGGTGGAGGAAGCTCTTGGGATTCAAGCCAATATGTATCAGAAACATGTTACGACTACTCTTGTCCTTATGGAACACTTAGAGGAACTAGATGTACTGGTAGTACATATAGTATAAGTGGAGGTTGTTCGTGTTATGTAGATGGAGGAAGAAGTTATGATATAGACTGTTCAACAAATGATTGTGAGTATGGATACTCAAAAGACTACTGGCCAAATGGTAACTGTCCGTCAGGTTCAACTTGGGCACATCCAGGATATAGATCATATTCAGGTAGATGTTATTGGGATGGAGATTTTCAAGCAGATAGAGACCCGTATGACTGTGGTGGGTACCAATCTTACTCAGGATATCCTGGAAGTGGCGGAAGTAACTCATATAGTTCTTCCTATATAAGTGGATATTCAAACAGTAGTGGATACAATACTGGAAATGGATATATTAAGATTACTTTACAAAGTTAAGATGTTTTCTTAACTTTTTTCTTGTATTTTTAATTCTTTCTTTGTATAATTATTTATATAATAGAGGTGTGTTATGAAGAAAGTATGTCTATTTGTTTTAAGCATGTTTATTGGACTTAGTACTTTAAATGCAATTAATCAAACAACAGAAAGTACTATTGTAGAAGATTTGAAGTGTTTTTATACCAGACTAGATAAAGAAAGTTTGTATATTTTAGATACTAATAAATTTATGTGTAGTTCAAGTGGATGCACAAGTAGTATTTTTGAGAAAGCAGGAATTATTAGTACATATGAATATAAAAATATTGGGGGAAATAGTTCTTATTTAGTAAGTCGTGAACCTTTTGTTACTTTGAATAATACTGGTTACGACCTTGCTACTTCTACAGAAATAATTAATAATGAAGGAAATGGTGCATTAAAACCTAACATGTACTTAAAAGAGAATGTTAAAGTTCGTGGTAGTGGTACTAAAAGAGACCCATGGATACTCGTTCCACTTGTAAAGTCAGTAAATTTATATGCTAGCATTAATGGTGGTGAGTTAACTAGTGATTTTCCGAGTAATACTAGTACATACTTGTATGATGGCTATTATTGTGATAAAGATGTTAATATAAGTATTAGTGAAGACATATATAATGAAAATATAGATAAAATTAATGTTAGTTCTATATATGAAAATAAGAAGTGTGTTTTTAAATATAAAAGTGGTTATAAAGTAACTTTAAAATTTACAAATAATATTATAGAAGATAAATATATTGTAGTTGGATCTTCTTTAAGTAATAAAATAGAAAAACCTACTAATAGTGATTATACTTGGGAGGAAGCAGATATATCTTGTGAAGAAGGTATAAATGTAACTGTTGATGAGGAGTATATTAAAGCAACAGACATTAGAAAAGATGGAACTTGTACTATTACTTTAAAAGAATTACCTGTTATTGGACTTAGTGTTAAAAATGGTAGTATAAGTAATGGTGCTTCAAATAAAAGAGTTAGTTATATAGGAGAAGATATAACTTTTACAGTGACGCCTAACTCTGGGTATAAAATTGAAGGGTCGAGTATAACTTGTAATAATGGTAGTACACCAGTAATATCAGGTAATTTAGTTAAATTTAATAATGTTACTAAGAGTGATGTTTGCGTTCTTAATATGGCAGTAGATAAGTTAAGAGTTACATTAAATGTAGTTAATGGAAGTAGTGATGCAAGTTATAAAGAAACTAATTTAAATGGAAGTGTATCGTTTACTATAACACCAGGAAGTGAATATGACTTAACACTTACTAGTGATACTTGTAATGGAACACTTAGTGGTAATATTTATACAGTAAGTAATGTAACTAGTAATAAAACTTGTACTATTACTTTGAAACATAAAATATATACATGGGCAAAGTACAAATACGTTACAAAAACAATACCAGCACAGGCTACTACAGTGACTACTTCATTACCTGAGGGAACAATGATATTAGATGAAGAATATGATTCACAAGTTAATGTAACTGGATTTGTAGCGTTTGATAGTTTTACTGCTGGTACGGATGGTTACTTTACTATACCTAGTGATTATGAGGATTTTTCACCATACACTTATAAAGATGCTACAGAAACTGTTCCTAGAAGGTATTTTGCGATTAGTAGTAATGGTAGGTGGATAACTGAAATATATTCAGGTACAACATTAGTTATAGATATGTATGAAGAATGTTGTAGGGCATGTGATTGTGATCATAAATCGAGATTCTATTTAAAAGGAAGTCCTAAAAAATATACAATAAGTTATACTCCAGAAACAACAACAACTACTAAAGAGTTTGTGGAAAATGTAACTAGTGAAAATAAAAGTGCTTATCCAACTGATGGAGATATGAATGGATACTATTATAAACTAATTAGTTAAAGAATGCATGAAAAGTGCATTCTTTTTCATATAATTAATAGGTGAGTAATATGTTTAACAACATAAATAGTTTTTTAAATAGTGAAACTTATAAAGTTAGTTTACTTCCAAATAAAGTACATATATTAAACTATAAAAGTATTATAGATATAAATAGTAATTCTGTTATAATTAAGTTAGATAATAATTTATGTAAAATATATGGTAGTGATATAAAATTAGTTAAACTTGATAAGAAAGAATTACTAATAAGTGGGATATTTGAAAGGATAAATATAAATGAAAAATAAAGTGTTAGTAAGTGCTAAAGAAGAAGGTATTCTTAAAACACTTATATCTAATAATATTTATTTTAGTAATTATACTATTAAAGATAATAAAGTTATATTTATAATTAATTATGAGGACTTGGAGTTACTTTCAAAGTTAGCTAATATAAAGGTTATTAAATATTATGGATTAGTAGGAATAAAAAAATTTTTAAAAAAGCATTATATATTATTAACTAGTTTTATATTATCTTATTTAATTATTATTATACTTAGTAATGTAATATTTAAAGTAGAAATAGTTACTAATAATCAGGTTTTAAAAGATAATATAACATATTATTTAAATTATTATGGTATTGTTAAATATAAGTTTGTTAAAAGTAATAAGTATATAGAAAATGTTAAAGAAAAGATATTACTTGAAAATAAAGATACTATAGAATGGATATCTATTAATAGGGAAGGTGTTAAATATGTAGTTAATGTTACACCTAGAGTTATTAGTAACAGAGTTAGTATAGATAAACCGAGTAATATTGTTAGTAAGAAAGATGCTCTTATAAAATATTTAGTTGTTACTGGAGGAAGTAGTGTTAAAGAAGTAAATGATGTTGTTAAAAAAGGAGAAGTTATAATAAGTGGTGATGTTGTTAAATTTGATAAAGTAGTTGGTACTACTAGAAGTAAGGGGAAAGTGTTTGGAGAAGTATGGTATACTGTTAATATAAGTATTCCTTTTAAGCATGTTATATATGAAAAGACTGGAGAAACAATTAACCATATATATTTAGATATATTTGGTCATAAGTTTACTTTAGTAGGGCACTATATAACTAATAATTCTATTAATGAAGTAAGTGTATTAGTAGATAAACCTTATTTGTTTTTTAAACTTATGAAAGAAAGTAAAGAGTTATATAATTATAAAGAAGTAAATTTGAATAGTGAAAGTGCTTTTAAAGAAGCTTTAGAGAGGGCTGACAAGAGTATTAGTAATAAACTAGACACTAATGAGTATATAATTGAAAGAAAAGTTTTGAAAAAAGATGTGTTTAGTAGTAAAATAGATATAGAGTTGTTTTATAGGGTATATGAGAATATTGGTGAAGAAAAAGAGATAACTCTAGAAAGTGAGTAGTTTATGATTAAGTCAACATTTTTTGAAGTATTAAATACAACATGGCCAACTTTAGTTATTTTTTTAACTATTATTATTTTGTTAAGAGTATTTACTATATTAAATACTAGTAAGAAGTTTATATTACACGAAGAATTACTTTTATTACTATTTATTACTTATATATTATTTTTATTTGAACTTGTTACTAGTAGAGATGTATATATGAATGGAACTAATTTGGTACCTTTTAGAGAAATGTTTAGGTATCCAGTTGGAAGTGAAAACTTTAATAGACAAGTTGTAGGTAATATTTTACTATTTATGCCTTTTGGCTTTTTTGCAACATATTATACTAAAATTAAAAAGATTAGTAGTATTAGTTTTATGTCTATATTAGTTAGTTTAACTATCGAAGTAGTACAAAAGTATATTGGTAGAAGTTTTGATGTTGATGATATTATTCTTAATGTAGTTGGAGGAATACTTGGTTTCTTAGTATATATAGGACTTGATGCAATTAGAAAGAAATTACCTAGTATATTTCAAAAAGATGGTTTTTATAATTTCTTATCAATTCTTTTAGTAATAATAATATGTTTATATTTATTTGGAATAATTAGTTTTGGGTAACTAATTATTTTATTTTATGGACAATTTAGTTAATATTTGGTAAAATTAATATGAGGAAAGTGATTATGAATTATCAAATAACAAATTTAACTAATGAAAATATTGATGAAAAAGAATTAGAGAGTGTAATAAATAAAGTGAGTGAAATACTTGATGTGAGTGATTCAATTGTTAGTATAGTACTTACTGATAATAAAAATATTCATGAAATTAATAAAACTTATAGAGGAATAGATAGAGAGACAGATGTAATTAGTTTTGCTTTTATGGATGAGGGGACTAATCCAGATAATGGTATTACTGATTTAGGTGAAATTTATATTAGTTTAGAGAAGGCTCATAGTCAAGCAGTGGAATATAATCATTCTTTTAAAAGAGAGTTGTGTTTTTTATTAACTCATGGGCTTTTACATTTGCTTGGGTATGATCATATGAATAAAGATGATGAAAAAGAGATGTTTAGTTTACAAGAAAAAGTTTTAAGTAGTTTAGGAATAGAGAGGTAGTATGAAAGATAAATTATTAGAGTTAATTAAAAATAGTTATGCACCTTATAGTGGTGTTCATTTTGCTTGTATTGTTGAATGTAAAAATGGAAATTTTTATAATGGAGTAAACATTGAAAATGCAAGTTATGGTGCAACTATATGTGCTGAAAGGAATGCTATTAATGCTGCAATTAGTGCTGGGGAAAAAGAGTTTAATGCATTATATTTGATGACTGATTTAAGTCATCTAGCATATCCTTGTAATTTGTGTAAGCAAACTATGTTAGAGTTTTTTGATAGTGATGTTTTATTTAATATAATGAATACAAGTGGTGAATATAAAGTAATGACTTTTAAAGAAATTATGAATACAGTATTTAGTAAAGGAGACTTAAAGTGAGAAGTGGTTTTGTAAGTATAGTTGGTAGGCCTAATGTAGGGAAGAGTACTCTTATTAATAAGTTAGTAGGAGAAAAGATAGCTATAGTAAGTGATAAACAGGGTACTACTAGAAGTTTAATACAAGGAGTGTATACTGATAAAGATACTCAGATAATATTTATAGATACTCCTGGAATACATAAACCTATACATAAACTTGGTAATAAACTTAATAATCAAGCGTATTATAGTACTAATGATGCAGATTTATTAGTGCTTGTAATGGATGGGAGTGTACCTTTAGGAAGAGGAGATATGTTCGTTATTGATAAGATGAGTGGTTTAGAAAAACCAGTTATTTTAGTTATTAATAAGATAGATAAACTAAATAATGAAGATATTCTTAAGAAAATAAATGAGTTTAAAGATTTATATAATTTTGCTGAAATAGTACCAGTTAGTAGTATGACTGGAGATAATACTAATAGATTAATTGAAGTAATTAGAAAGTATTTAACTGATACAGTAAAGTATTTTCCTGATGAAGAGGTTACTAGTGAACCTATAGAAAAAAGACTTACTGAAATAGTAAGAGAAAAAGTATTACTTTTAACTGATGATGAAGTACCACATTCGGTACATTGTGTGTTAACTGATATAAATGAAGAAAATAATATTGTTAATGTTTATGTAGATATTATAGTAGATAGAGAAAGTTTAAAGAAAATTATTATTGGTAAAAAAGGTCTTATGTTAAAAGAAATAGGTATGAAGGCTAGAAAAGATATGGAAGTACTTTTAGGTAGACAAGTTTATCTAGAATTATATGTAAGAGTACTTAAAAAATGGAGAGATAAAGAGAAATATTTAAATGAACTTGGTTTTAATGAATATTAATTTGATTTTTATCACAATATATATTAGGTGATGAAAATGAATAAAAAAGAATTATGGAATAAGTTTAAGGAAAGTGGAAAAGTAGAAGATTATTTAAATTATAAGAGAGGTAAATAGAGTGGAAATTATTAGTATAGAAGGAGTTGTTGTTAATACTCTTAAATATGGAGAAAATTCTAAAATTATAAATGTTCTTACTAAAGATAAAGGTATAATTGGAATTATTTCTAAAGGTTGTATGAGTCCTAAAAGTAAGTTGAGAGTTATTAGTAATAATTTTATCTATGCTAATTTTCATTTATATTATAAAGAAGGTAAACTTGGTACTTTAATTAGTGCTGATGTTATTAATTATTTCATTAATATTAAGAGTGATATTGTTAAGTTTAGTTATATGAGTTATTTAGTTGATTTAGCTAAAAATGTTTATAAGGAAAATAATAGTAGTGATATTTATGATATATTAATAAATGCTTTATTGAAGATAGAAGATAATTTAAATCCTAAAATAATAACTAATATAGTAGAAATTAAGTATTTAACTTATTTAGGGGTGGGACTTAATTTAGATGGGTGTAGTGTTTGTGGACTTACTAGTGTTGTTAGTATGAGTTATAGTAAAGGTGGATATGTTTGTATTAATCATGTAGGAAAAGATAAAGTAATGGATGATGTTACTTTAAAGTTGTTTAAAGCTTATTATTATATAGATATTAGTAAGATAAGTGAACTTAATATTAAAGAGAAAGTAGTTAATGAAATAGATCATTTTTTAAATATTTATTATAAAGAATATACTGGGTTATATTTAAAGAGTAAGAGTTTTTTAGATAAGATTAAATAGTCTTATCTTTTTATATATTAAAACTATTAAAACAGTTAATGTACCATTAAATGTACTAAAACTTGATTTATAGTTAAAAATGTAGTATAATAAATACAATTAATGGGGGGATATTATGAATAATAGATATTATTTTTCTAATAGTTTAGAAGTAAAAAGTGAACTTAATAAATGTACTAGTAAATATTCTAACGATTATATGTATCAATTATATTTTATAAAAGCTTTAATAACTTTTGGTGAATTTAATTATGCTTTAGAATTATTAAATAGTATGGAAAATAAATTAATTAGAAATAATACTTTTAAATCTAATTTAGTTAGTAAAACTATATTAGATTATAAAATAGAAATATATTTTTACTTAGAAGATTTTAGTAGCATTAGAAATATTTTTAAAAGTAATCCAAGGTTATTAAAAAATCATAAATATTTCTACATATCTAAGTATATAAGTATTAAAGATGGATTAATTAGTGAAAGTGATAATTATAAACTTAATCAATTAATAAATTATAATAAAACATTATTTATTAATAGAACTAATATAGAAAGAAAATTACTTAATGAAATGTATTTAAATTTAAATACTAACAGGGTATATTATGATAACTTAGAAGATAATTATATATTTAAATA
>ERZ791736.134-NODE-134-length-29399-cov-26.730746_pt1 | contig 29399 bp, 26 predicted proteins | sample MGYA00509940_ERZ791736 | MGnify/ENA primary metagenome ERZ791736 (study PRJEB30046, sample SAMN00792014) | human gut metagenome | study: EMG produced TPA metagenomics assembly of the A metagenome-wide association study of gut microbiota in type 2... | reverse complement strand
CGCAGTTGGCTAGCGCGCTGCGTTCGGGACGCATAGGTCGGGTGTTCGAGTCACCTCTTCCCGACAAAAAAGGCTCCGTCACGGAGCCTTTTTTGTCGGGAAGAGGTGACATACTCTCCGAAGCGATTGGCCATGTGTGCGATGCCTGCTACTATTGCCGGGTGGACGCTGTCTTCGGAGATAAGCCGTCCTTCAGCAGGTCGATGACTCCGCCGTCATAGATGAGATATCCACGGAGGTCGCCGCGGGAGTTGATGAACTCTGCGGCGGCTTCTTTTCCTATCACCATGCAGTAGGTGGCGTATGCGTCGGAAATGGCACCGGAGCGGGCTGTGTCGATAGATATGACTGTCGCGCTGAGAAGGTCATGCTGTACGGGATATCCGGTTACGGGATTTATGGAGTGGGAGTATTTTTTCCCGTCCATTATGAAAAACTTCCGGTAGTTGCCTGAGGTGGTGATGCCGCAGTCCGTCAGGTTCAGAAGTTTCTGTACATTCTCTCCTGCTACCTGAGAACCGTCTACTGGTGCGTCAATGCCGATTCTCCACGGTTTGCCTGATGCATTCACGCCCTTGCAGACGATTTCCATGCCGACTTCTACCAGATAGTTCTGTACTCCGATGCTGTCCAGCAGGTCTGCTACTACATCACAGGTATATCCCTGGGCAATGGCATTGAAATTGAGCTGTACCCGCGGATCTTTCCGTATTATCCTGCCGTTCTCCAGATTCAGCAGGTCCATTCCTGTGAACTCCAGCAGAGAATCCACGATACGGGCAGTACGGGTGTCATTGCGGAGGCTGTCCATGCTTTTGGGATTTTTGAATCCGAAACCCCAGAAATCGAACAGTGGTCCTCCGCTTACGTCGAACAGGCCTCCGGTTTCTTCCCATAGTTTTCGTGACATGCTGTATAACTCGAGCATATATCGGTCCGGAACTATATTCTCACCCCGGTTGAAACGGGACAGAAGCGACCCTTTGTTGTATCCTGAAATAGAAAAGTCTATGTCATGCAGGCACTTGGAGACCATGGTCATGACTGTGTCCTCGTCAGATCCGCTTTCCGGAGCGGAATATATAATGTGGAAAGTGCCTCCTTGGGCAAAGCCTTCTATGCGGTGGTATGGAATGCGTTCTGAGCAGGAGACAGCGGCAGATATGGCCGCTGCTGTTATCAGAAGGTAGAGAATGCGTTTTATCGGTGGCATGATTTTAGTAAATTTGTTATCAGTTTGCAAATCTAAGAAAAATTGATGCATATTTGTAGTTTGAATAATGTAAATGGAACGATGAACATAAAGTGGATAAGATTGCTGGCCTTTGCAGCCATGCTGCTTGCGGTTGTCTCATGTAAGGATGATGACGAGACAGACTATGAGTACATGTCGGGAAATCTGGTATATGATATGCCGACTTATGCTGTCGTAAATCAGGAAATAACTTCTTATGTGACAGGAATTACCACCCCCTCTTCGCCACGTTATTTCTGGGTTTCGCACGATATCGAAATCAGTGATACGGATACACTTTACAGTCAGTCGATTACTTTTACAACTCCATCGGTGCCAGGGAAGTACTCGATAACTGTGTTCGCCAGGGCTGACGGTTATTATTCTACATCCAGTACTTCGGATATTCAGGTAATCAATGCCGATATGAGTCAGATTGGTGGGTGGCTTCAGGGTTCATCCAGTGTCAGGGACAGTCGTGACGGGGAAGTGTACAGAACAGAAGTAATCGGTTCTCTGGAGTGGTTTATTCAGGATCTGCGTTATGACGGGACTGAAGCCGGCGGGGAACTTTTGGGACGTCCATATGATAATTCTGAAGGTATAGACAATATATTCGGCCGTCTGTATTCATGGAATGATGCCACCGGAGGGGAGACAGGAAGCGGACTTGGAGGCGGGCCCCAGGGCGCATGTCCCGAAGGCTGGTCTGTGCCGACTGCAGAGGATTGGGAGGATCTGGCACTGGCAACCGGCGGGGCGGAGCTGGACTTTTATGACAACTGGCCCGGCTTGGGAGAAATGCTGTCCGCACCTATTACTATAGCAGGTTCTGCTATGTGGCCTTATTCACCCGATAATATGCATACCAATACGGTGCGTTGGAATGGATTCCCGAACGGTAATTCCCGAGACAATTATGGAATATATGAGAATATTGCGGTTTACGGCATGTGGTGGTCCTCTTCGGAAATGGATAATGGAATGGTTCCTTACAGATATATGTTTTATAACTCCGGAGATTTCAACGTCTATTATACCGATAAGGAAAGTTATGGAGTGTCTGTAAGATGTGTAAGGCTGGCTCAAGGACAGTAGGCACTAGAATTAGATAACAGTTAATCAGAAAAGAATATGAAACGCAGCTATGTTGTGATCATCGTTATAGTCGCGGTGGTCCTGGTCCTTTTCTTCTGGATCAAAGGAATGTATAACTCCATGGTGCGCACGGACGAGACCGTCTCCCAGGCATGGGCCCAGGTGGAGAATGTCTATCAGCGCAGGGCCGATCTGGTCCCCAATCTCGTGGCTACGGTCAAGGGTTACGCCGAGCATGAGTCGTCGACTCTCGAGGCAGTGGTGGAAGCCAGGGCCAAGGCTACTCAGGCTACCGTCGACCCCTCCACTCTCTCCGAGGAGGAGCTCGCCCGCTTCATGAGTGCCCAGAATGAGCTCGGAACCGCCATCGGACGTCTGCTCGTCTCAGTCGAGCGCTACCCCGACCTGAAGGCCAACCAGAACTTCCTGGAACTCCAGGCCCAGCTTGAGGGTACCGAGAACCGGATCACCGTCGAGCGTCAGAAATTCAACGAGGCGGCCCGCAACTACAACGTGACCATCCGCCGCTTCCCCAACAACATCTTCGCCGGCATGTTCGGCTTCGAGAAGAAGGGTTACTTCGAGGCTTCCGAGGGAGCTGAACAGGCACCCGTAGTCAGCTTCGAGTGATGACTGCCGGGGATCTGCTCAGGAAGGAGAGCAAGGAGGCCCTGGTAAGGGCCATTCAGACAGCGGAGAAGAATACCTCCGGCGAGATACGCGTACACTTAGAGCAGGTGTGCAAGGGCGACCCCTGCCTGCGGGCGGCCTACGTATTCTCAAAGCTGGGGATGTTCCGGACCAAGGACCGCAACGGAGTGCTCATCTACCTTGCCCTCAAGTCCCACAAGTTCGCCATCATCGGGGACTCGGGGATCAATGAGAAGGTCGGCGCCGGTTTCTGGAATGAGGTCAAGGACGGCATGGCCGCGGATTTCCGCTCAGGGGACTTCACGGGCGGCATGTCCAGGGCGGTGCTGGCGGTGGGAGAGAAGCTTAAGGCCTTCTTCCCGTATCAGAAAGACGATGTCAATGAACTTCCGGACGATATTTCCTATGAGGACAATCAGTAGAATATTCAGGTCCATCCCGCTCCTCACCGCAGCCTTAGTGCTGACGGTGAGCGCTTCTGCGCAGATTCCTCCCAAACCCTCCGTGCCTATGGCGGTAAATGACTTCGCAGGGGTGTTCTCCCGCTCCGATGCGGAGTATATGAACCGGGTGCTGGTGGATTTCGCCGACTCGACTTCCAACCGTATCGTGGTGGTGACGGTCGGTGACCTCGGCGGCATGGAGCCGGCTATGTTTGCATACGAAATAGGGGAGCAGTGGGGCGTAGGCTCGGATAAGTTCGACAACGGAGTGGTGGTGCTGGTCAAGCCCAAGACATCCCGTTCCTCCGGACAGGTCTATATCGCGGTGGGTTACGGTTTAGAAGGAGCGATTCCGGATGCCATAGCCAAACGTATCGTCGAGAACGAGATGATACCCCGTTTCAGGGAGAATGACTATACAGGTGGTGTGGCGGCGGCGCTGAACGTACTGATGCGGCTTTCCGCTGGTGAGATATCCTACAAGGAGTATGAGGAGTCTGTCAGTGACGGTGCCGGCGGTTTCGTTGCGCTCGGATTTATCATATTTTTCATCATAGTGCTGGTGCTTGCCCGCCGAAACGGTCCGACCAATATAGGCCACGGCGGCTCATCGGTGGCCGATGCCATCTTCTGGTCATCTATGCTGGGGGGCGGCCGCGGAGGCCGCGGTTTTGGTGGTGGCGGAGGAGGAGGTTTCTCCGGCGGCTTCGGCGGCGGTTTCGGTGGCGGTTCATTCGGAGGCGGCGGAGCCGGCGGCAGCTGGTAGAACGGGTCTTCTAAGCCTCCTCGACTTTGTCGAACGCCTTGATGATCTTGGTGACGAGCGGATGCCGCACCATGTCCTCTGTCCCGAAATTGATAACGGCAATACCTTTTATATTCCGTACCAGATCGACTCCGCGCATCAGCCCGGAGTCTTTTTTGTTGGGCAGGTCTATCTGGGTGGCGTCACCGGTGACGATAAACTTGGCGTTGCAGCCCATGCGGGTGAGGAACATCTTCAACTGTCCCAGGGAGGTGTTCTGGGCCTCGTCCAGGATGACGAAGGCGCTGTCCAGGGTCCGGCCCCTCATGTAGGCCAGCGGCGCTATCTGGATGATGCCCTCCTCCATGAGTATCTGCAGCTTGCGGGGATGGATCATGTCGTGCAGGGCATCGTACAGGGGCTGGAGGTAGGGGTCCAGTTTCTCCTTCATGTCGCCGGGCAGGAATCCCAGTCTCTCGCCGGCCTCCACTGCCGGGCGGGTGAGTATCAGTTTCTTTACCTCTTTGTTCTTCAAGGCTCTGACGGCCAGTGCGATGGCCGTGTACGTCTTGCCTGTGCCTGCCGGGCCGAGGGCGAAGATAAGGTCGTTCTTATAGTATTCGTCCACCAGCCGGCGCTGGTTGCGGGTGCGGGCCTTGACGATGCGGCCCTCATTGCCGTAGACGATGTTGTAGTATTCCTCATTGTGCGCCGGCTCCCTTTCCTCGAGTTCCGAGGGATAGGTCTGCCAGTCGAGCATTCTCTCCAGGTCGCTGTCGCTTATCTCTTCTCCTTTGCGGAGTGCGTTCAGCATGGTTTCTATTCTCAAGGCCAGACGTTCGACATTGTCATCCGGTCCCTCGAGGCGGATTTCCGTGCCCCTTGCCACTATCCTTACATCGGGGAAAAAGTGCCGCATTCTGTCAAGTTTCCTGTCATTGACTCCGTAGACATCAACGGAAGTCAGACCGCTGATTGATATTGTCTTTTCTGTCATATCTATTGTTCGAACAAATGTTTTAATCTGTTGTAGGTATCCATCATTCTGTCGTAATTCCAGCTTCCTCGGAATTCCTCTCTTTTCCCTATGAAATCCTTGACTGGAAGGACAGTGTACACATCTCCATATCCTCCAGGACGTGAGCACCACAGCGGTATCGCTTCTCCACCTGCCAGAAAGGCAAGCCCCCAGAATGTTACCGCGATGTCCAGACGGAAAGCCAGGCCCAGTTCTGTGTTCCGTAGTTTCATGTTTGAAATGTAATTGCCCAAAGAGTAGACTACTGGAAATTCAACCGGCTGTACTACATGCGGGTGTGAGCCGATGACAGCGTCAGCGCCCCACTCCAGCAGTTTGCCGGCCCATTCTCTCTGCTCGTCAGATGGTTCTGTTATGTATTCCGGCCCCCAGTGAGGAAGGGCGATGATAATGTCCGCACCAGCTTCCTGCGCTTTGCCGATGGCTCTGCGGACAGCGTCCTCTTCCATTTTATTTACAACTAAGGGGGGTGGGACTCTTACGCCGTTGGTACCGTAAGTGAAGTTGATGAAAGCGACTCTAATGCCGCTGATGTCAGCTATGTAAGGATTTGCGGCCGCCTCATCCAGACTGTCCCTGTAGATTCCGGTGAACGGTACGCCGATGGCTTCATATTTTTCCAGAGAGGACAGCAGGCCTCGGCGGCCGCGGTCGCAGATGTGGTTGTTTGCACAGAGGAAGAGGCTGACACCGCTCTCAGCAGCTTCTTCTGCCAGAGATTCGGGGGCTGAAAAGGACGGGTATCCGGTGTATGGGGGACCTCCCAGGCAGAATTCCATGTTTGCTACAGTGAAGTCTGCGGCGTCGGTCATTGTTCTTATATGCCGGAAGTATGAGGAATAGTCATAAGAAGAAGACAGCAGAGTGTCAGTCCCGTAAATATGAGCTGAGCGGAGTTGTGCGTCATGCTGCATGATGTCCCCCAGAAAGAGAATCGAGACGGTGTCGACTACAGTCAGTAGTAGGTTGGTCAGGAACATCGGCTACTGCTGCAATAGTTTGATATTCTCGAAGTCGAGGCGGACAGTGAGCCATTTGCGGAGTTTTTCCATATTTTCCTGGGAAATCCTTTTTTCTGCCTGAAGGATGATTATGATTTCTTCGGTCCGGCCTAGAGTGTCGGTGGTTATGGAATATCCTCGGGTAAGCGTGACGTCCGATAAAGAAGGATACTGGGCTACGAGCTCATTGGTAATCTGCTCGTATGGCAGTTCCTTGGATTTGTAGGTCTGGAGCTCTTTCTCCATGGAGGAAATGATCTGCTCGCGTTTCTGTATCTCCTGGTCGCTCCGTTCGTAGATACTCTGAATGGCAACCCGGTCTGTCATTTCGCTTTGGTCCGTAGCGCCTCTTTGGGAGATAATGAGCTGGTCGTCAGTCAGCCCGAATTTGTGCGCGGAACGGTACAGGATATTCATTTCTTCTTGGTCGAGGGCTTCTCCGGCTATGAACAGCTCCAGCTTGGGAGGCTTGCTGTGAGAGTATATGTCGTAGTCGTATATGTAGCTTCGGGCCAGTTCCTTGTTCTCGGCGATGAATTCCTTGGCTGTGTGATTGAAGTTGTTTTCCCTGATCATGACGATAGCAGAGTATACACTTGGGATAATGATGACTATCGTCAGGACGGCAATCCAACGGCTTACCTTTTTTTTCTTCGCCGGGTCTGTAAAGGAAGCCATCGGGAATTTAAGGTATTTGACAGTAAGGAACGTCGCGATGGCAATAAAAATACTGTTGATGAAGAAGAGGTACATCGCTCCGGCGAAATATTTCAGGCTGCCGGAGGCCAGTCCGAAGCCGGCCGTGCACAGAGGCGGCATAAGTGCTGTTGCTATGGCGACGCCGGATATGACGGTGCCTTTATCCCTGCGGCTGATTTCCACTATGCCGGCGAAGCCTCCGAAGAGGGCTATGAGGACGTCATAAATGGTCGGATTTGTGCGGGCCAGGAGCTCAGTGGGGTTCTCAAGTTCCAGGGGGGATACCAGAAAGTAGATGCTGGAGGCCAGGATGCTGATGATCACCATAATCAGCAGGTTCTTGAATGCCTTTTTAAGGAATGATGTGTCGTTTGTGCCGAGTCCGTAGCCGATGCCGAATATTGGTCCCATTAGCGGGGATATGAGCATTGCGCCGATTATCACTGGGATGGAGTTGGTATTGAGGCCGACGGAGGCGACCACGATAGCGAATGCCAGGATGTAGGCGTTCGGTCCCTCGATGTCTATATTGCTGCGGATATATTGTGAGGCCTTGTCTGTGTCGATATGGTCGTTGAGGTTGACGATATTGCTGATTTGGGATCTCAGATTGCTGAAAAAATGCTTTAAACTGTTATCCATCCGGCTTATTTTTAATAATTCCGCGGTAAATATACATTTTTTTTTGCGGCTGTGTGATTATTTGAGTATTTTTGTTGAATATATTTAGAATGTAAATTTTAATTAATTATCAGAAATGAAAGCTTTTAGATTGGTTTCAACCTTGTTGGTCGCCCTCATGCTGGTGACCGGATGCGACTTTTTCCGTTCTCTAGTGGGCAAACCCACCTCCAAGGATCTTGAGCGTATGAAGCAGGAAGCATTGGAACAGTCCCGTAAGCAGCGGGAACTGGATTCCATCAACAGGGCGAAAGCTCTTGAGCTTGAGAAGGCCAAGGCAACTGCAGAAAAGGAGAACCTGCTGGATGAGAGTGCTGGAAGGTATCATGTTATCCTCGGTAGTTTTAAAGTGGAAGGAAATGCCGGGAAGATGTATGCTCTTCTTGAAAAGAACGGCTATACTCCCCGGGTAATCAAGTTCAATAACGGATTCGAGGTAGTCTCGGTGGCCGCCTATGACAATTACCGGGAGGCACTCAAGGCCATGAACGATGTCATGGAGTATGAGTTCTGCCCCGAGGATGTCTGGATTTATGACATCCGTCAGAATATGCATGTGAAATAATTATCATAACGAACAATAACACAGCTATATGAAAACAACAGCATTTACGCAGAAACACATTGCTCTGGGAGCTAAAATGGTTCCCTTTGCCGGATACAATATGCCGGTCGAATATGTGGGTATCAACGAGGAACATAAGACTGTCCGCAACGGAGTGGGCGTTTTCGATGTTTCTCACATGGGAGAGTTCTGGGTAAAGGGACCTAATGCACTCGCTTTCGTGCAGTATGTCTCTTCCAACGATGCTTCGGTACTATATCCCGGTAAGATTCAGTATGACTGCTTCCCTAACGGAAAAGGAGGCATCGTGGATGATTTCCTGACATATTGCATAGACGGTCAGACATATCTTCTGGTAGTCAATGCCGCCAATATCGAGAAGGACTGGAATCACCTCTGCGCCATCGCTCCTAAGTTCGGCATCACTCCCGGCAAGGAACTCTACAATGCATCCGACGAAATCTGCCAGCTGGCAGTCCAGGGTCCCAAGGCAGTGCAGGCCATGCAGAAACTCTGTGATCAGGATCTGATGAGCATGGAGTACTACACATTCAAGAAAGTAATGCTTGGCGGAGTCAGCGTGATCTTCTCAATCACCGGATATACAGGTGCCGGCGGATGTGAGATTTATGCGGCAAATGAGGATGCGGACAAGCTTTGGGATGCAGTCTTCGAGGCCGGTGCAGAGTTCGGTATTAAGCCCGTAGGTCTTGGTGCCCGTGATACACTCAGGCTGGAGATGGGCTTCTGCCTGTATGGTAACGATATCGATGACACAACCTCACCCCTCGAGGCCGGTCTGGGCTGGATCACCAAGTTCAATGACACCAAAGGTGATTTCATAGACAAGGATTTCCTTCTTCAGCAGAAAGCCGAGGGACTTAAACGCAAGCTGGTAGGTTTCGAGCTTATCGACCGCGGAGTTCCCCGTCACGGGTATGAGATCTGTGACGCAGAGGGCAATGCCATAGGTCATGTGACATCCGGCACGATGTCGCCTTCGCTCAATATTCCTATCGGAATGGGTTATGTCAATACCCCTTACAACAAGGTGGATACCGAGATATACATCAAGGTCCGCAACAGGCTGCTCAAGGCAAAGGTTGTAAAGGTACCTTTCTATAAGGCTGCCAAATAGTGAAACGGTATACCTCCATTACAGTTCTTATTCTCATTACGGCCGTCGCCTCTATTGCTCAGACATGGGAGACGGCCGTGGTGGGTAAGAATCTGGAAGACTATGTAAGATATCTGTCGTCTGTATCTCTGGAGGGTCGTAAAGCAGGCTCTCCTGGAGAAACGGTGGCCGCTGAGTATATGTATGACCGCCTTAGTGAGTTTGGAGTTACAATGTTGACTCCCAGGACAGGACAGGACTTTTCGATAGTGACGGGGGAGGATACTTTATTTTCACGCAATATAGTAGGAATCGTAGAGGGATATGATTCCATTTTACGGAATCAATATATTGTCGTAGGCGCCAATCTGGATCATCTTGGGTCCAATATTCTTACAGTTGACGGTAGAAATGTCACGCAGATATTTCCGGGTGCGAATGACAATGCTTCCGGAGTCGCAGCTGTTATAGAGGTGGCCAGGAGAGTGGCTTCCTCTTCATTTCTTTTCCGGAGGTCAGTTGTTTTTGTGGGCTTCGGTGCAAAGGAGCAGGGGATGGCGGGGTCCTGGTATTTTGCCAACCGCGCTTTCAAGGAAATAGACAGTGTCTCGATAATGCTGGACCTTAGGGCTATAGGCAAATCCGGCCCGATGAATCCTTTTACATATTATACCGGAATACCCCACCCTGAGGTAAACCGGCTGGTAGCCGGTCTATCAGAGGTAGGTGCATTTTATACACCAGTGCAGGGAGACGGGGTGGTGCCTATAGGGGACTATCTTCCTTTTTACGACAAGAATATTCCAGTAATGCTGCTTACAACCGGCTCGGACCGTAATGTGAGGTCAGTGAAGGATAATGCGGATTTGCTGGATTATGAGACAATGGATTATATTTGCGACTTTATTTACAACTTCGTCCGTGAAGCGGCAGGCAGGGATTTGATGTTCGGGCGTATCCTTCCGGTGGACGAAGCTGGCAGTGAGGGCAGAACAGAGAGTGGAGAGAGAGTCTACTCTGCTTATGAGGTTGATGTGGCTCCGCAGTTTTTCAAGGGTGATGTGAGCACATTCCTGAGCGATTGGGTGTACACGTACCTGCGTTATCCCGAAATACCGTTAAGTCAGGGTGTCTCGGGAACAGTCGTGGTGGAGTTCATTGTGGAGAAGGACGGCAGTGTGACTGGTGTAAGAGCCGTCCGTGGAGAAGACCAGTATCTGGAGGATGAGGCTGTACGTGTGATTGCGGCCTCTCCTAAATGGAAGCCTGGCCAGATGGGAGGAGAGAAGGTACGGGTAAAGTATTCCGTGCCGGTTGAGTTCAGGCTGAAAAAGAGAAAATAAGATAACAAGATATATGTCAATCGATTACAATTTTTCAGAAATAGAGAGGAAGTGGCAGAAGTATTGGGAGGAGAACCGTACATTTCAGGTCTCGGAAGATACAGCAAAGCCAAAGTTCTATGTTCTGGATATGTTCCCGTATCCTTCTGGAGCAGGGTTGCATGTGGGACATCCTTTAGGCTATATTGCAAGTGATATCTATAGCCGATATAAACGTTTGTGCGGCTTCAATGTGCTGCATCCCATGGGATTCGACGCATTCGGCCTGCCGGCGGAGCAGTATGCCATACAGACCGGCCGCCATCCGGCCAGGACCACCGAGGAAAACATCGCCCGGTACAAGCAGCAGCTGAGCCGTATCGGTTTCTCCTTCGACTGGTCGAGGGAGGTGCGCACCTGCGATCCGGCCTATTACAAATGGACTCAGTGGGCCTTCCTCAAGATGTTCGGCAGCTGGTATGACAATACTGCGCAGAAGGCCCGTCCGATAGAGGAGCTGGAAGCTCATTTTGCGGTCAGCGGCTCTGAGGGCGTGGACGCCGCATGCTCCAGGGAACTGCATTTTACCGCAGCCGACTGGAACTCCATGGATGACAGGCGCCGTTCGGAGGTCCTGATGAATTACCGCATAGCCTACCTGGGCGAGACATCGGTCAACTGGTGTCCTCAGCTCGGTACCGTCCTGGCCAACGACGAGGTCAAGGAGGGACTCTCTGTCCGCGGAGGATATCCCGTGATACAGAAGAAGATGCAGCAGTGGCAGCTGCGTGTGTCCGCATACGCCTACAGGCTCCTGGAGGACCTGGACGGGCTGGAGTGGAGCGACTCCCTGAAGGAGATGCAGCGCAACTGGATAGGCCGCTCGGAGGGTGCCGAGATGATATTCAAGGTCTCCAACGGAGAGCAGACCTACGACATGACCATTTTCACTACCCGTGCCGACACTGTCTTCGGAGTCACCTTCATGGTGCTGGCTCCCGAGAGCGAGTGGGTGGCCCGCCTGACCACCCCTGAGCAGAAGGCGCAGGTGGATGAGTACCTGGCCGCCGCCGCCAGGAAGACCGAGCGCGAGAGGATAGCCGAGACCCGTCAGGTCACCGGTGTGTTCAGCGGCTCGTATGCCGAGAACCCTCTGACCGGGGAGAAGGTTCCTGTCTGGATTTCAGAGTACGTCCTGGCCGGTTATGGTACAGGCGCCATCATGGCGGTACCTGCCCATGACAGCAGGGACTACGCATTTGCCCGTCATTTCAATCTGCCCATACGTCCCCTTATCGAAGGCTGCGATGTCTCTCAGGAGAGCTTTGACGCCAAGGACGGCGTGATGTGCAACTCCGGCTTCCTCAACGGGATGACGGTCAAGGAGGCCATTCCCGCCGCCATCCGCAAGGTGGAGGAGATGGGTATCGGACACAGGAAGGTCAATTACAGGCTCCGCGACGCCATATTCTCCCGTCAGAGATACTGGGGTGAACCCTTCCCTATATATTATAAGGACGGAACGGCTACACCCATGGATTTTTCCGAACTTCCGCTGACCCTGCCCGAGGTGGACAAGTACCTGCCGACCGAGAGCGGAGAGCCGCCCCTGGCGCGTGCCGCCGGATGGGAGTATCAGGGCTGGCCTATAGAGAAGAGCACGATGCCCGGATTTGCCGGCAGCAGCGCCTACTACCTGCGCTATATGGACCCTCACAATGACTCGGCCCTCGTGGACTGCGCCAAGGACGAATACTGGAGGAACGTGGACCTCTATGTAGGAGGTACCGAGCATGCCACCGGCCACCTGATCTATTCCAGGTTCTGGAACAAGTTCCTCTATGACCTGGGGTATGTGTGCGAGAAGGAGCCTTTCCGTAAGCTGGTCAATCAGGGCATGATACAGGGCCGCTCCAACTTCGTTTACCGTATCAAGGGTACGAACACCTTCGTGTCCTGCGGCCTGAAGGACCAGTACGACACGACCGAGATACACGTGGACGTCAATATCGTGCACAATGACCGGCTGGATACGGAGGCCTTCCGGAAATGGATGCCCGACTACGCGACTGCCGAGTTCATCCTCGAGGACGGGGAGTATATCTGCGGCTGGGCCATAGAGAAGATGAGCAAGTCGATGTTCAATGTGGTCAATCCTGACAACGTCTGCGACACTTACGGTGCCGACACTCTCAGGCTGTACGAGATGTTCCTCGGTCCCGTGGAACAGTCCAAGCCCTGGGATACCAAGGGTATCGACGGTGTCCACCGCTTCCTCAGGAAGTTCTGGCGCCTGTACTACGGGAAGGACGGGGCCCTGTTTACGGACACCAAGGCGTCGGCCGCCGGGCTCAAGGTGCTGCATAAGCTGATACACAAAGTCTCCACCGATATAGAGAACTTCTCGATGAACACCTCTGTGAGTGCCTTCATGATAGCAGTGAACGACCTGACCGACCTGGGTTGCACCAGCCGGGAGATTCTGGAACCCATGGTGATACTGCTCTCTCCTTTCGCACCCCATATCTGCGAGGAGCTCTGGAACAGGCTCGGACACGATACCTCGGTGTCATGTGCGGCGTTCCCCGAGTACGTGGAGAGCTATACCGTGGAGAACACCTTCGAGTATCCTGTCTCGTTCAACGGCAAGATGCGCTTCAAGCTGGAGCTTCCCAAGAACGTGGATCCCAAGGCTGCCGAAGCCGCCGTACTGGACTCTCCTAACACAGAGAAATATCTTGCGGGCAAGCCCGTCAAGAAGATAATCGTAGTTCCGTCCAAGATCATCAATGTAGTATTCTGATATGAATCAGACGACAAAGAAAATACTGATCACCCTCAAGGAGTACGTGATCATCACCCTGGGACTGGCGCTCTACTGCTTCAGCTGGACATCCTTCCTGATACCGAAAGGAATAGTCGGAGGCGCCATACCCGGTCTGGCCACATTTGTCAACTACGCCACCGGCGGACTTATTCCCGTGTCCGTGACCTACCTGTCTGTCAATGTAATCCTGATTATACTGGGATTTCTGATTCTGGGCCGGGGATTCGGATTCAAGACGATTTACTGCATCCTGCTCAACTCCGTCCTGCTGCAGGTGCTGCCGGAGCTGATACCCTGGGTGTCCACCATTGAGGAACCCTTCCTTAACGGTCTGCTCGGAGGTTTCATCGGCGCTATAGGTATCGTCATGATATTCAATCAGGGCGGAAGTACGGGAGGCACCGACATCATCGCTCTCATCCTGGCCAAGTACAGGGAGATATCCCCCGGCCGGGTGTATCTCTTCTGTGACCTGGTGATCGTAGGCTCCGTCCTCCTGCTGCCCGGCAAGACCCTCTCCGATGTGGTCTACGGCTATATGCAGGTCATAGCCTTCTCCCAGGGAGTGGACCTGCTGCTGACAGGCAGCAAGCAGTCGGTGCAGGTTATGATTTTCTCCCAGAAATACAAGGAAATAGCGGATGCGCTGATGACCCAGCTCAAGAGAGGCGTCACTGCCTTCGAGGGGATAGGATGGTATACCAAGGAGGCGCATCAGGTGCTGGTGGTCATCGCCCGCAAGCATCAGCTGAACGAGATCAACAAGATCGTCAAGAACCATGACCGTTCGGCATTTATGTCAGTTACCTCGACTATGAGCGTATATGGAAGAGGATTCGATGAATTAAAAGGACCAGAGAAAATAGAATGGAAACGCAAAAAACAACAACATCAAGGACAAGAAAAGTCCTATCAGTCGTAAATGACTATCTGATAATCACCCTCGGCCTGCTCTGCTACACTGCCGGCTGGTGTATCTTCGTCATCCCCAACGGCATGGTCGGTGGAGGTGTATCGGGTATAGGCGCCATAGTGCAGTATGCGACCAACGGTGCGATACCTGTCAGCTACACATTCTTCTTTGTCAACCTGATACTGCTGATAATCGGTATAAAGGTGCTGGGCAAGGCATTCGGGGTCAAAACCGTTTATGCGGTGGTGGTTACCTCGCTGCTGTTCCGGATTCTGCCGGATGTCATTCCGCAGACATTTATTGACGAGCTGGCGGTAGCGAACGGCAAGCTCCTCTGCGCTCTCATCGGCGGTGCGATGTCCGGACTGGGTATCGGTCTTGCGTTCAGCCGCGGAGGCAGTACAGCCGGAACGGACGTGATAGCCCTCATCATAAGCAAGTACCGGAATATTCCTCCGGGACGTATCATCCTGCTGTGCGATATCTTCATCGTCGGCTCGTCCATCTTCCTGCCCTCAGACCTCAATTTCGGAGCCAGGATCGCAGGCATCATGTACGGATATCTGGTAGTGGCATCGTGCAGCTATGTAGTGGACCTGTCAGTAGCGGGCAACAAGCAGTCCGTCCAGCTGTTCATTTTCTCCAAGCAGTATCAGCAGATAGCGGACATGATATCCGGAACTATGGGCAGGGGCGTGACAGTGCTTGATGCCGAAGGATGGTATACCAAGCAGAGTGAAAAGGTTCTGCTGGTGATGGTCCGCAAGGTGGAGGCCAATTATCTCCTCTCGATGATTAAGCAGATCGACCGTCAGGCCTTTATTTCAATGGGAAGTGTGATGGGAGTGTATGGCCGTGGTTTTGATGCAATTAAGGATAAAAAGAAAGTTAAAAAAATATAAAAACAGATATTTATTTTAAACATTTTTTAACTTTCGCAATATAAAAAGTCTCCATCGTAACTTTGAGGCAATTAACCTTAAATACATGATGGAGACTATTTCTATTTTAACAGTAAGTGTCCTGCCCGGACTGATATATGTCTGTCTGGGCATCTCCCTTATCTTAAAGAGGAGAAAAGAAACCGGCGAGGGAGAAAACCGGACTATGTCGGCTATCCGTAAGGATTATGTGGTTTTTTTATTTGTTCTGGCGTTGTGCTTTTTCTCAGGACTTCCTGCATTATGGCTTGACGATGCTGTGTCGGAGTCTGTTGCAGAAAGGTCTGTCCACAAGCTTTATCTTGTGTCATCAGCCTTGCCGTGTATTCTCATAAGAAGGTGCGATTTCCGTGGGAGGCAGTGGATTCAGTTTTATGTCGCAGTCGCTCTTGCGGCTGTACTGATTGTTCTGACGGAATTCCTGCTTTATTCCGGACGTGGTCAGCTGGCATTCAATCTGCTCTGCCGATGCGCTGTAGGAGCCAATCTTCTCGTTTACATCTACGTACTCTCTTATATCTGCCGGAAAATGCAGGATGTAGCGGATGAAAGCCGTAAGCTGCTTGTCAAGGAACTGTTGGTGCACGTAGTCCTTTTCGCATTCTATAATTTCTTTTTCCTTTTTTACTCATTCGGAGTTCATGCAGCGGTGGATTATTTTATCGTTCTGGCCGGCTTTATTGTCGTGCATGCAACTATAACTGTTGCAGTGGGCCGCAGTATGACGCTCCTGTCATATATGTGTCCTGGGAGTCAGCCCGTCGCAAGCCGGGAACAGAACTCCATGGAGCCTTTGACAGCGGTTATGCAGGACGCTTCTCAAATTATTGGCAAATTTAGTGAGACAAAAAATAATAGTGGTTCCCAACCGTTGAGGGAGAGGCTTTTGGATTATTTTGAGAGCGAGAAGCCTTACCTGTCAAAGACATTGACGATGGAGGAGGTCGCCATGCGCCTTTATACCAATAAATCGTATCTGTCCAAGACAATCAATATGGAGATGAACAAAAATTTCAGGGAACTTGTCAATTATTTCAGGGTTAAGGAGGCCATCAATATATTTTCGACCAATACCGATATATCCATGAATGAATTGAGGGATAGATGCGGATTCAATAATAATGCTTCGTTCACCAGTGCGTTCAAACTCAATACCGGCTATACGCCAGGAGAGTGGTGCCGGGACATGAAGACAAGGAGATGCAAAGCTATGGACAAGGAGGTGTGATATGGACAGAAGTGTTTTTTACGGCAAGAAATGGGATTTTACTATGGAAGTTGTTTTTTACCGTCTGGACAGGGCTATGAGGGATGAAAAGTTGTATCTGAAGCCGGGGATAACCCTGTCCGCCCTTGCCGATATGGCAGGAACCAACAGAACATATGCTTCCAGGGCAATATGCGCCAAATATCGTAATTTTAAAGAATATATCAACGGCCTTAGAATAGAATACCTGTTACGGGATATCCATGACGGAAACTACGGTGATTTGGATGCTGAGGATGAGGATGATTTTGCGCTCAGGTACGGATTCCGCAACCGTAGGAGTTTGGACCGGATACTGGCAAAGGAGACCGGCTGTACCTTCAAAAAGTTGTTGCGGCGCCGTAAGAAAGTGCCGCGTCTTTAATATGAGAGTATTTTGGAGATAAGCTCAGTGAGCAGTTCTCCTTCGGATGCATTTCCGCCGGAGTTGCTCTTGCTGCGCCAGTCACACTCCCGGATGGATGATATTACGTGCATGATTCTGCGTAGATTGTAGTTTTTGACGGCGGACAGGTATGGTGCGGCGTAGCTGTAGTAGACTCCTGCTTTTGATGCTGCGTCCTTTGCCGGTATTCTGTCCCTGAGCATTATGGCATGAATCATCTCCACTTTGGAGAAAAAAAAGAAGAGGAAGCCCAGGGTCATCTGCAGGGGATATTGGCGTGGAGACTCTCCGAAGAACCAGGCTATGCGGAAAGCCTTGTCTCCGTCCCGGACTGCCAGCGCCGATGTGAGTTCTCCGGTATTGAACTCGCGGCTGATACCTACGTTCTGCTCTATATCGGCGGCTGTTATGGTATTGCAGGATTCAGGTACGGCCTTTAGAAGTTTGTCGGCCTCCACTGAGATTTTACGGAGGTCGTTGCCGGCGTATTCGGCCAGCAGCATGGCTCCCTGGGGCTCGATGGTCCTGCCGATGCTTCGGAAGTAAGACTCAATCCAGCGTGGCATAGCCTCTTCACGCACCTTGGCCGATTCGAAGATGATGCAGGACTTGGATGCTTTTTTATAGAAAGAGGTACGTTTGTCCATGTTTTTGCCGGAAAAGAGCAGCACCAGTACAGTGGTGGGCGAGATGTGGTCCAGATAGACGCTCAGGCCTTCCGGCTTCTTGAGCGCCTGGGCCTCGCGCACTACGACCAGCGTCCTGTCGGCCATCATGGGATATCTTTCGCAGATGGATGTGATCTCCTCGGCAGTGGTGTCCGCTCCGTACAGGATGGTCTGGTTGAAGTCCCGCTCATGGGGCTGTAGGGCCTTGTCCATAATCAGGGAGCAGAGCTTTTCAGGGTAGAAAGGTTCTTCGCCCATGAGGATGTATACGGGTTTCAGTCCGCCTGCCTCAATCTCCTTCCGGAGGCTTTCGTATTGTCCTGCTGTGTCTATTTTCGCCATAGCTGCAAAATTAGCATTTTATCATTAACTTTGCGGGCTATGGACACGATTTTCGACCCGCTTCGCAGGATATCCGTGCCCCTGACTCCGGAGGAGAGGGTGCGTCAGGATGTTATAGCATGGCTCAGGGATGAGCAGGGTGTGCCGGAGGTGATGATGGCTTCGGAATACGGTTTTCGTTACAATGGAAGGCAATACCGTGCGGATGTAGTGGTTTTCGGGCGTGATGCCGCTCCGCTGCTGCTGGTGGAGTGCAAGGCTCCCGGAGTGAAGTTGGACAGGGCGGTGCTGGAGCAGGGAATCCGGTACAACAGGGTGCTCAGTGTCCGCTATATGATGTTTACCAATGGGGAACAGATGTACTTCTGCGAGAGAGTAGGGCAGGGACCGGAGTACAGATTTCTCCGCGAGATACCGAAAATTCAGATTTGAGATGATACTTGACTGTTCTAAACCGATATTCGGAGTAATCTCCGAGGAGGCCCGCAGAATGGGTGTGAGAGCCTATGTTATAGGCGGCTATGTCCGGGACCGGATATTAGGCCGGCCCAGCAAGGATATAGACGTGGTGGTTGAGGGGGACGGCCCAGCACTGGCACGCAGGGTCGGAGAGAGGACCGGCTCGCACGTGGCTGTCTTCGCTCGTTTCGGGACGGCTATGATCCATTCGGCGGAAGGCGAGGAGGTGGAGTTCGTCGGGGCCCGGAAGGAATCCTATTCCAGTGACTCGCGTAAGCCCAGCGTGAGCCGCGGCACTCTGAGGGATGACCAGCTCCGGCGCGACTTTACGATAAACGCCCTGTCGTTCTCTCTGCAGCAGGAGGATATGGGTACGGTGTACGATCCTTTCAACGGGCTGGAGGATCTGCGCAACGGATTGATACGTACACCATTGGACCCGGATGCCACTTTTTCGGACGATCCGCTGAGGATGGTGAGAGCTATTCGTTTTGCTACTCAGTTGGGTTTCACCATAGTTCCTGAGGCACTGGAGTCCATACAGCGCAACAGGGGCAGAATGGCGATCCTCTCTCCGGAGCGGGTTAGCGAAGAACTGCACAAGATACTGATGTCCCCCAGGCCGTCGGTGGGATTCGACCTGATGGACCGGACTACTCTCCTGGAGCTGATACTGCCGGCCATCAGTGCTCTCAAGGGAGTGGAGACACAGGAAGGACGGGGGCACAAGGACAATTACCGTCATACCCTGCAGGTGGTGGACAATATCGTGCCGCATACGGATAATCTGTGGCTGAGATGGGCGGCTCTGCTGCATGATATTGGCAAGCCGGCTACGAAGCGGTACGAGAAAGGCTCAGGCTGGACATTCCATGGCCATGAGGTGGTGGGTGCGAGGATGGTGTACGAAGTGTTCAAGTATCTGAGGATGCCGCTGAACGAGAAGATGAAATATGTGCAGAAGCTGGTGTTCCTGCATCTCAGGCCCATCGCCCTGGTACAGGAGGAGGTGACGGACTCGGCGGTGCGCCGTCTGCTTTTTGACGCGGGAGATGACATCGACGACCTGATGACTCTTTGCGAAGCGGATATTACCTCGAAGAATGACCGGACAGTTGCCCGGCATCTGGCCAATTTCCAGCTGGTGCGCCGCAAGCTGCAGGAAGTCGAGGAGAAGGACCGCATCCGCAACTTCCAGCCTCCGGTGACCGGTGAGATGATTATGGAAATCTACGGCATTCCTCCCTGTCGTGAGATTGGCCTCATCAAGGAATACATCAAGGACGCCATCCTGGACGGCCGTATTCCCAACGACCGTGACGCAGCCCTCGCCCTCATGCGCGAAAAGGCCTCCGAACTCGGTCTGAAGGAAGTATAAAACACCGGAGAGATAAACAAGCATGATGTTTATCTCTCCGGTATTCAAATGTTTAAGCTATTCGAACGAGTCTAATATTCCTCCTCGTTGAAAAAGTTTATTTGTATTGATTATCAATATATTATGTAATAATCAATGAAATTTGCGCAAACAAACCGCACCGTTTGAGACGGGCTGAGGCGATAGTTGAAATAGGCGGACAACAAATTATTTTAAATACCCACAGTTCTCAATTCTGCGACTACCGAGATGTCGCTGCATTAAAATAAACTAATTTTTAAGTTAATAAAATTCCCCATATTCTATGCTTTAGGAAATGAAAATCTAAATGTATTTGTTGTATAATTTGCTTTATTATTGCCTGGCGTTATTTCAAAAGTACAATTACTTCTTGTTATGCACTCTTGTATATAATACATACCTAATCCGCTACCATCAAGTCGTGCTTTCTTAGCGTAATAGCCGGACTCCCCCATTTTTAAAATCAAGTCTATTTCCTCCGGCCTAATTGCCAAGCTGCGCATTGTGATAGATACAATTATATCTCTCCAATTAGATGAAAATGAAATTAATATATCACTACTTGGGGAGGCATATTTGGTAGCGTTATTCCAAAAATGTCCCATAGCCAAGTTAATTAATTCATAATCAATCAATACTTTATCATAACATTCGCCAAAGTTTATTTTTATTCTTTTATCCCAAAAGTCAATTAAGTATGGTTGTATTGATAATTTAACCACTTTATGAATGGAGTGAGTAGCTAACCGAGGTTTAGCAGAAGAAGCAATAACTTCGTATGCATCAAATTCCGACAGTGCAATAGATGTACTTTTTATACTTCTTAAAACCGCCTTTGCCGCTTTATCTGCATTAGAAAAGATTTTGTCTCTTGTATACTCTACAATGTCATTCCAGTCATTGGAGGGGATATCTTCGATGGCCGAAATAGATTTCATATCATCAAGTATATGTGACAATTGACTATATACATTATGCCTAAGTTTCTTGACCAAATCGAATGATGGATTTGCTGCTCGATGTACAGCTTCGTCAAAGGAAGGCACTAAAGATAGAAGAATGTCGAAATACTTCTTAAAATCATTCTTAGTAACAGAAGTATCATATGTACACAAATATACAAAACCGTCTTCTATAGGAAGTTTTTTCTGTCTTTTTAGGACTCCACGAACCTTACAAGATAATAACTTTGATTCAGCCAAACATGTATCTACCTCTGGTAAAAGTTCTTTTGGAAGATTAGATAGTATGACAGAACCATTCTTTATTATGTGATAGAAAAATTGAATAGATATTTCCGGATTCATCATAAAGAAATTAACAAACTTATGATGCTAGCCACAGAGCCAGCCCTATCAATATTGAATACTTTACATATACTTTGATTATCACTTTTTCCTTTTGAGTATAGCTTCAAAATGCCATTTTTTATTTCTTCTTTTGTTAATTCCACTCCTAACTCTCGTTGAAAAACACGTTGCAAGTGAATAGCGCAATTATCTAGGCAGAAAGCTTCTTGAGCAAGTCTTTTAAGTGCTGTTTCAAATTGGTAACGGTTAGCCGACTTTTTAAGTCTCTCATCGACATAGCCTTCTGCAGGATGAAATGCATCTACTGGTCCTTGTGCTTCCGCGCTATACATAATGATTTTCTTTTCAGGATAGTTGTCATGTATTGCCGCTATTAAGCCAAGCCCTTCATCAACTAATCCAAGTTCTTTTCCTACTCCTTGGATATCAACACATAATATATGAGCATCTTTAAGTTCAGGCTGCGATAAAGACTTTATGTCGGTAACACATTTAATTCTTTTCCAGCCATCTTTTTCCTTTAGTTCTTTTGTAAGATTAAATTCCTCATTGTCAATAAAAAGAATCTCAACAGAGTTCTTTAATTGCTCGATTGTTCTGACTGGAAAGCTCTTCTGCTTTGTAAAAATTGAAAACATAAGTATTAACTCGTATGTGGTTATATAAAATTTATATTACACTACGAAATTACAAAAAAGCCCCATTTTATCAAATATAATTCCCTATATTTGTGCTATTCAATCGAGATATAATATGAAACTGAATAGGATAAAAGCAGTATTGGCAGAGAAAGGAATTTCCCAGACATGGTTGGCAAAGCAACTCGGTAAAAGTTTCAGTATGGTGAATGCTTATGCATGCAATAGGATTCAACCAAACCTGGGGACCCTTCAGCAAATAGCTGTTATCCTACAGGTAGATTTAAAAGACCTGATAACCGATAAAGAAGAAAGGTGAAGCTCATGGAATATAAATTCAATGAAAATACACGTGTACAGGTTCCTGCCGCCATGCATTTGTGTAGGCTTGGATATACTTATTTGGACAATATAACAGAATATGACAGTAAAACAAATATTCTGACGGATGTATTTTTGCGCAGCGTACAGCGCTTGAATCCGGAACTGTCCGAGCTACAGGCAAAACAATTGCTGAATGAAATTATATTGATACTTGACAACAATGACCTTGGAAGAGAGTTTTATAATAGACTGTCTTCCAATAGCAATATCAAGCTGATAGACTTTCAGGATGCTGATCGTAACGAATGGCATGTAACTACCGAATTCACTTGTGAAAATCAGGATAGCGGAGACAGTTTCAGACCGGACATAATATGTTTTGTAAACGGACTGCCATTAGCCTTTATTGAGGTCAAGAAACCGAATAACCATGACGGTATTCTGGCAGAAAGGGAGCGTATCAATGTGCGGATGCGCAACGAAAAATTCAGAAGATTCTTGAATGTCACCCAGCTGATGATATTTTCCAACAATCAGGAATATGACAATGAAAACAGGGTTCCTATTCAAGGTGCGTTCTATTGTTGCTCTTCAAAGGATAAGGCTTTCTTCAATGTCTTCCGTGAGGCTGATAAAGATTTTGTGACTAAATATCCATATAAGGCCGTATCTGACAGTGTGGAGAAACAGATATTGCAACACCGGAATTGTGTAGTGATCAAGAATCTGCCTGATTATAATACGAACAAAGATACGCATACTCCAACCAACAGGATTCTGACATCAATGCTCAGTAAAGAGCGTTTTCTGTTTTTGTTGAGATATGGTTTTGCCTATGTGGACAGAAAGATTGAACTGGAAGACGGCAGCAAGACCACGCAGTTGGAAAAGCATGTAATGCGTTATCAACAGCTTTTTGCCTCACTGGCCATTCGAAAGAAATTGGATAATGGTATCAAGAGCGGTATTATCTGGCATACACAAGGCAGTGGAAAAACAGCCTTGGCATATTATTCCGTACGTAGTCTGACCGATTTTTATGCGGCAAAGAATACAGCTGTAAAATTTTATTTCATTGTTGACCGCCTTGACTTGATGGAGCAGGCCAGGGATGAATTTGTGGCAAGAGGACTGTCTGTCAGAACTGCAAGCAGCAGGGATGAATTGATGTCAGATATACGGAGCACGAATTTGACAGAAAATGCAGAGGGTAAAGCTGAGATAATGGTGGTAAATATCCAGAAATTCAAACAGGATTCTGCCAAAATACAGATTGATTCCAATTACAGCATCCAGTTGCAACGTATTTTCTTTATTGATGAAGCGCATAGAGGATACAATCCACATGGAAGTTTCTTGGCAAACCTATTGACAGCCGATAAGGATGCTATAAAAATTGCTTTGACAGGTACGCCTTTGTTAAAAGAGGAAAGGGAGTCTTGGCGTGTATTCGGTGATTACATTGATACCTATTATTACGACAAGTCAATAGCAGACGGTTATACACTGAAACTCATGCGGGAACCTGTCGAAACAATTTATAAAGAGAAAATAGAGAATATTCTTGACAAGCTGGCAGGCGGCATAGAAGTCAGAAGAAGTGATATTGACCGCAACAAGATCATTGAACATGAATCTTACCTCAATGCATTGATAGACTATATTATTGCCGATTTCCGTAGGTTCCGTATCGAACAGGCTGATGATACTGTAGGTGCAATGATTGTGTGCAAGACAAATCCTCAAGCCCGTGAAATGTATCGTTTGTGGCAAGAGCGTTTCAACAAAGCTTTGTATATCGAAGGGAAACATGATGAGAGTCTGATGTTGGCGGCTGAACCTATGATTGCCTATGGATATCATGCAAAACCTTTGAGAGCTTCTTTGATTTTGCATGATGAAGGAGACAAGGAAGAGCGTAAGGCGTACATTGATGAGTACAAGAAAAAACTATCAGTCGATGTCCTGATTGTCAATCAGATGCTTCTAACTGGGTTCGATGCTCCCCGTTTGAAGAAACTCTATCTAGGGCGAAGTCTGGACGGACACGATTTGCTGCAGGCATTGACAAGAGTAAACAGGCCATACCATAAATTTAAGTATGGTTATGTCGTTGATTTTGTGAATATCAAGGAAAATTTCGATGCTACCAATGACCGCTATCTGCGTGAACTGAATCGTACAGCCGATATTCAGGAAACAGGCGAAAAGGAAACAGTAGGAGAAGCTCTCATTGTAGATAAAGAGCAGATTGTAGAGCAGATAAAAGAAATCCGCAGCGTTTTATTCAATTATACGTGCGACAATCCTGAAGAGTTCAGAAAGGAAATAGATGAGATTGAAAACAAAGACAATCTATATACGCTCCGATCTACTCTTGAAAATGCCAAGGCAATCATTAACCAAGTAAGGGCTTTTGGCGATGAAGAGTTGAAAGATAAAATCAACAGTTTGCCTAAAGGTACTATTCCTACTCTGATCACTGAGGTTTCTCACCGTATAGAACGAATGAATTTTCTGGAAAGTACCGAACATAAGGCAGATGTATCTGGAATTATCAATGTCGCTCTTTCTGAACTGGAATTTGAGTTCAAAAAAGGCATTTCAGAAGAATTGCGTATTATTGTCAATGATATTCGGGAGCGTTGTGAAAAAGTACAGGCTGAATTTGAAGCCAACTTTGACAAGGCGGAAGACAAGTATGTGATTTTGGCTGAAGAGTTCCGGGAATACTTCAGAAAGAAAGGCTTCGTTCCTCAAAATACGCAAGAAGCTAAAGAAAGCATTGATTATATGGATTCGGTAATGAAAAAAATCCGTGAGATAAATCGTCGCAATAATATACTCAAAAAGAAATATCAGGGAGACGAGCGCTTTGTCCGTATCCACAAGCGTATAGAAGAAGAAAATGAAAAGCGAGAAAAGCCTCTTATTTCCAAAACTGAATACGAAATAGCAGAAAGTCTGTCAAAAATGAAGCGTGAGATTGATAACCGTATTTACCTTGATATAAACATCATAGCGAATGAAAACAGTTTCAAACGGGATACGTTGGCTATGATAGGCCATCAACTCGTCGACTTGGGGATAAAAGCGAGTCTTCCCGACAGGAAGTTCATCAACAATCTCATTGCAAATGAATATATAAACCAATACAATCAATTTTACTTGAGATAATATGGATGCAAATACCCAGAATATATCAGAAGCTACTATAGCCCTTATTGATTCATTGAAATCGACCACTTCCCATTTTGGTCTTGCCAATAGTGGTGGTGAGTACAAGATCATTACGGAAATGTTTCTGTATAAGTATTTCAATGATAAATTCGGATATGAGGCAAAGCAGGATAAAATATACGGAGAAAGATTGAGCAAGGCAGACAAGTGGGATGCGGAATATGATAAATTCACTGAAGAGGAAGTCGAAGATCTGTTCAGCTATCTTCCCGCATCTGTTCCGTTGCTTAAACCAGAGCATACATTGGCACATTTGTATAATACTTCAGGAGCAGGAGATTTTTCTACACGTCTGGATGCGACACTGATTGACATTGCCAATCTGAATGCGGATACTTTTTCTGTTGTAACTTCAGGGAAAAGCAGAGTCAATATATTCAGTGCACTCACACAGTTTGTAACAGATCCGCAGAAAAGGGATGATTTTGCACGGTCATTGATGAGTTCCGTTGCATCATTCAATTTTGAAAGCGTTTTTGCGGAAAAATATGATTTCTTCTCACGGATATTTGAATATCTTATAAAGGATTATAACAATGCTGGGGGCGGAAAATATGCGGAATATTACACCCCGAGAGCCATCGCACAGGTAATGGCCCGCCTGCTGGTCGGAGATGATGCAAACCTACGTGGAGTGACCTGTTATGACCCATCTGCAGGAACAGGTACTTTGCTTATGGCTTTGGCTCATCAGATAGGTGAAGACCGTTGTACGATCTTCAGTCAGGATATATCGGAGAAATCCAGCGAGATGCTCCGACTGAATCTCATTCTGAACAATCTGTCGGGAAGTCTTCCTAATGTTGTACAAGGGAATACTCTTACGGAGCCATACCACAAGGAAGAAAACGGAGCTCTCCGAAAATTCGATTTCGTTGTGTCCAATCCGCCATTCAATCTGGATTTCTCAGATTTTAGAGATACATTGGCTTCTGATACGGTGCGTTTTTGGGCGGGAGTCCCATCTGTACCGGCAAAGAAGAAAGATTCAATGTCTATCTACTTGTGTTTTATCCAGCATCTCATCAATTCGCTGAAAACAAATGGCAAGGGGGCTATTGTCATTCCTACGGGATTCATTACAGCCAAAAGTGGTGTTGAAAGAAAAGTCCTGACGAAAATTGTAGATAACCGCTGGGTGTATGGCTGTATTTCTATGCCAAGCAATGTGTTCGCAAATACATGTACGAATGTTTCCGTCCTGTTCTTTGACAAAGCTGCTTTTGCCGAGAAAGTCATATTGATTGATGCGAGCAAGTTAGGAGAGGAATATAAGGAAGGGAAAAATAAAAAACGTAGATTGCTGAAGGATGACATTGACTTAATTGTCAATACATTCAAAAATAAAGAAGCCGTAGAGGATTTTTCGGTTGCGGTAAGCTATGATGAAATAAAGGAAAAAGGTTATTCGTTGTCTGCCGGACAGTATTTCGACATCAAGATTGATTATGTGGACATTACTGAAGAAGAGTTCAATAACCGAATGGCAAATTATAAGGCTGAACTGTCACGGCAATTTGCTGAGAGCCATCGTCTGGAGGAGGAGATAATGAAGCAGTTGGATGCTTTGCACTTTAACGTAAATGTTGGAAATAATGAGTAAAGAATTGACCATCATAGATAAAGACTATATCCGGTGGGTGGAAGACCTTAGTGTACGCTATCGTCAAAGTCAAATTAGAGCAGCGGTGAGGGTTAACCGTGAGTTGCTTAAATATTACTGGGAACTTGGTCGTGACATAGAAGAGATGCGTGTGGAAGAACGGTGGGGTGAGAAAGTCATCAAGAATCTTTCTGTGGATTTACAGCGCAGAAATCCCAATGCCACAGGTCTTTCTCGAACCAACATATATTACGCAAAGAAATTCTATCTGCTTTATTCTCAGTATTTAAAAGTTGTTCCACAAGCTGTGGAACAATTACAAAATGGAAAAGTGCTACAACCTGTGGCAGAATCCTCGAAGCCTGTCCCACAAGCTGTGGGACAATTGGAAGAGATGCTTTTCTCCATACCTTGGGGACATCACCGTTACTTGATGGACAGATACAGTAAAGAACCAGCAAAGGCTCTCTTCTATGTGAGAAAGACGATGGAAGAGGGTTGGAGTCGCGACACATTGCTCAACTTTATGGACAACGGCCTGTATGAACGGGAAGGAAAGGCTTTGACAAACTTCACCCGCACATTGCCGGACACGACAAGTGATCTTGCACAGGAACTGACAAAAGACCCTTATAACTTTGCCTTTACAGGGATAACTCAACCTTATAATGAGCATATTCTCAAAGATGCACTGCTTGCCAATATCTCGCAATTCCTGCTGGAACTCGGTACCGGATTCGCATACATAGGCAAAGAGTATAGACTTCAGATCGGACAAAAGGAGAAATTTATCGATCTGCTTTTCTACAACTTGAATCTATCATGCTATGTAGTGATTGAAGTGAAAATCGGTGAATTTGATTTTCAAGACCTCGGACAGTTAAGCGGCTATGTGGTCGCTTGTAATCATATTCTTAGAAAAGAGGGAAGAGACAATCCTACAATCGGTCTGCTTATTTGCCGCCAAAAGGATTCAATGCTTGCCCAATACGCATTGGAAGGCAGCAATCTCCCATTGGGAATATCTGAATATGAGCTATCAAAACTTTATCCAGAAAAAGTGGAGGGAACTATGCCTACTATCGAAGAGATTGAAACAAGATTGGAAAACGTAAATAGCGACAAACAATAGATTTTTAGAATGGACAAAATTTCTCCAAAATATCAAATGAAGATCGTACAAAATATCAATGATAAATTGTATGAATTATTCAAATCGTATGACGATGTAGAAGCCTATGTAGAAAAATGGCGAGAAGTCTATGATAACTTTGGGAATGCAAATTTCTACATTCAATACAAAGATGAAGAACGCAAGAAAATTGATTTAAAAAGGACACTTCATCAGGTAGATGGCGAAACATTATTGAAAATAGCTATTGACTTGGGTATTGAAACACCTGATTTCATCCCATCTGTCCCTACGTTTAAAAATGAATTAAAATCATCATATGAAACTGCTGCGCAAACATTCGAAAAAGCATATTGTAATGTAGAAAAAGATCCCAATCTTGCTATCGGCCTAGCTAATTCAGCATTAGAGAGCATTTTTAAAGAGATATTAAAAGATGAAAGGTTGCAGATTCAGTATGACAGTAGGGACACCACATCAAAGTTAGTAAAAAATATTTGTAAAGCATTTCGTTTAGACAATGGAGACTCATTACCCCAAGAAGTACAGACAATAGCTAAATCCTTGATAGCTTGTAGTAATGCTATTGAAGACCTTCGTAGTACAAAAACTGAAATGCACGGCAAAACACAAAATGATTTTATTATTAAAGATCCTATGTGCGCTTACTTTGTTGTTAATGCTGTGTCTACTGTAGGATTATTTTTGCTAAACTACTATAAGGGTAAATATCCTCCACAGGTAAATAATACACTATCGGAATTTGATCCAGATGACGATTTGCCTTTTTAACAAACAAGAGTATGGAATTGAAAAAATATAAGCTTGGAGAAATCCTCGATGTCACAAGAGGGGCAAGTCTCAGTGGCGAGTTTTATGCCACCGAGGGTGAATACATCCGTCTGACTTGTGGTAACTTTGACTATCAGAATAATTGCTTCAAAGAGAATAAGTCCAAAGATAATCTCTATTATACAGGTGACTTTCGGTCTGAGTTCTTAATGGAAAAAGGAGATATTATCACTCCTTTGACAGAACAGGCTATAGGTCTGCTTGGCTCAACTGCTATTATTCCCGAAAGTGGCAAATATATCCAAAGCCAAGATGTGGCAAAAATTATTTGCAAAGAGGACTTGTTAGACAAAGATTTTGCATTTTATCTTATATCCTCTACTTTGGTCAAACAGCAACTAAGTGCAGCTGCCCAACAAACAAAAATTCGCCACACTTCACCAGATAAAATTAAGGATTGCACCGTGTGGATTCCTGCATTGGCGGAACAGAAACGCATTAGCAAGTTGCTTCGTAGTCTTGACTGCAAAATAGAGCTTAACAGAGTTATAAATCAGAATTTAC